>Ga0257122_1001381_pt1 | contig 17256 bp, 13 predicted proteins | sample SI106_120metaG_FD_190146 | JGI IMG/M metagenome (GOLD analysis project Ga0257122, IMG submission 190146) | Marine microbial communities from Saanich Inlet, British Columbia, Canada - SI106_120 | ecosystem: Environmental > Aquatic > Marine > Inlet | place: Canada: British Columbia | collected... | reverse complement strand
TTTTCTGGTCTTTAGTCATTGGGGTTACCCTTTTGGAGCATTCCGCTCCGGTTGCGTTAGACACAACCAGGGTAACCCTTTTCTTTGCCTGAACGGCAAATGTCAGATCAAATCGGAACTACTACAGATGAAGGTCACTGAGCCGCATTGTGGATCGGGTATCCCAAGTTTTCGGGCGCGCTGCCGGTGGCCGCTGAAGATAGTACGCACGAAGATCGCGTTGACACGGGAGAGTAAGCGTTTTGAGATCGGACCATCGCTAGCGCAATGGCCCTCGAGCAAGCTCGCTCAAAACGTGTCAGAGGCAAGACGCAGACGATACTGCCAGGGAATGGTCAACGTCCATTGGCGGTAAGGCGCTGGCGGAAGGGCATATTCCTCGAGATGAATCGCGGTCTGCTCCATGCGTCGATTGAGACAACTGGGACAGAGCCTGCCCCTACACGAGACGTGATGAGCAATCTCTGATTGGGTGCCATTCGCGAAGCGGATGGTGCCGAACTCATCACGGACAAGGCGTTCGTATTCCTCATGATATCTCGGAACTCCATTCCTGAGCTAAGGTCTATTTCGCTTTCGTCGTCGTTGAGCATGGGGCCGTAAAACGACCGCAAAAATCCGCGGATCATTTCGTAGTCGTAATTCTTTCTTTCACGAACGATATTCAGATTTACAAGGGAATCGTGCAGTGTTTTGCGATCATCTAGGTGAACCGCGCGTGTGAGAGCTACCAACTTTTCCACGGCAAAACGGCCTGACCGTCGCTAGCCGTGTTGCGAAAACTCCGTTTACGATGAGGTGGGGCTCTTCGATGATGGCGATGAGACGCATGCTACGGTCACATTTTTCTACTGGATATTTCACCTCCGGCAGAAGTCTCGCTTAGGCACCACGAAACTCAACTACGTTTGGTTAATGGATTGCTTGACCGCGGTTCGCGTCAGCAGCGACAACATTACGACTGGATAGGGAGCAAAGCAACCTATCAAGATGAATCCACTCTTCCAGTACTTGTTAAAAGTTCCCTTCGTATATTGCGCCCCTCGCCGTTCCTCGAACCGTACACCTCGATTCGCCATTTCCTGTATTTGCTCATAGGTCGGATGTGTAAACCAATTTTTCAAGGGGACCAGCACTGCGAGCGAAAGAAGGGCAAAGGCTGCCCAGCGTAGCGACCAACGGAGGGCCCACGGACGATAGTTGAACAGACCAGTACCCAAAATCCACAGCAGTATGGACATGACCAAAAAAACGCCCCCGTACACCGAATCGACAAACAACACCTTTCGATCGTGCTCTGCAAGACGCCGCAAGATCTCCGCTTCTCTATTCTCGTTGCCATTGCCGCGGGGAAGGTACGAATAGCTCATACTAGCTCTAGACGACACTTCGTTGAGACTAACGGCGGACATAATCCCGGTGCAGCTGGAAAAGAGAATCGACAAGATGCCCAAGACCTTTGGGATAGCGCTGCGGTTCACCACCGTTTTTTCTGCGCCGTGCGGGGGCTCCCAATCACTCTGCGCGCCGGCAGGTGGGGCGTAGATATTCTTGTTTTGTTCCTCTGAATTCATAACGCCACCATGAATCGTGTCGGTCGAGGAGATTCTACCATGAAAGATACGGATGAGTACTGGGCGGGCACCAAGCGCTCAGCTAACCTCTATTGCGAATGATAACCAATTTGCATTACTATGAGTGGTGTTCATGGAGTGATCTGGATGCGTCGCACCTCTTCTATTCTCGCAATGCTTCTGCCGTTCGGCCTTTTCGGAGCGATCGGCGTCGGTGGCTGCTGCGCCCATCCGAAGGTACGCGTCGGGCCCTCGGATACGGCGAGCGCGCGAGCCGGGAATGTGAAGCAGGCTGTTGGCTCCCAATCGGTTGAGGCGTCGCCATCCGGGCCGGCGCTGCCAACCCAGGCCGTCAAAGGGGGGCCCGGAAAAGGATTTGGCGCCGTGGCCAATGGAAGTCCGAAGGCGCTCTGCGCTCAAGAGCTGCCGATCTACACACCTCTTCAAGTGTCCGTCGGTGGGTGGCAGGGAATGCCAGGCCCACCGGCGATACGCGAAAAGAGCCGCCACGTCCGCCCGAAGAAAATGAACGGCGGTCGCATCGTTTGGCCAACCATTCGGGGGCTAGGCGACAAGAGGATAAGCGCTGCGATCAACAAGACCCTGAACTTTTGGGATGAACTAAACGGTGATCAAGATACGGCTTCGTACACGGTGCTCGTGGATCGTGGGCGCCTGCTTTCATTGCGAATCATTCTCACTTGGCACGGCGCCGGATCGGTCGAAGACTACCGTCACTTTCTCTTCGACCTACGTTCAGGAAAGGAAGTCATCGCAACGAACCTATTCGGATCCGACGAGATTGCCCGGTTGGCGCACCTCGCGAATCAACGCCTAGCGCAAACGCTTCGGCTACACCTCAAAGCGGTCCAGGAAGATTCGAAACCATCAGAGGAGACTCCTGACAATATCTGCGAACTGCTTGGTGAAGCAAAGGTCGGGTTCAACAGCAAGACCTTGGATAATTTTTGGTTTCTCGAAAGCGGTATTGTCTTTGTTGAAGGAACCGACTATTCGGATATGGGTTATGCACGATCAGAGCGCGCCCTGGCGCCAGAGCTAAAAGTCTATTTTAGGCACAAAGAGCTCCGATACGGGAACTCTGAGTTGGCACGCAGTGCGTCGGTCACGCCCTGAAACCTGGTACGCAAAAATCAGTTCCCCCTGCATTGACCGTTAAGCTCGGCGAGGTTGTCGAAAGCCGAGAGGGGGGACTTTAATCTTCTCTGCTTGCGGATTGCTAGGTTTCTCACACACATATTTTTCTTTCAGATCGCTCAATGTGACCGACATCTTCTTATGTGCCCTTGGTCCTACGGCCCAACAGAGGGGAACTTCAGCCCGTTTTCCAGAAGCGCAGGCCAACGCGAGTGTCAGGCATACCCGTACCCCAGAGTCTTGGGGGTTGGCGGCCACGCAAGTTGGAACGGATTTTGTGATTTCGCATTCGACTTCGATACTCGGGCCCCAAAGCAAGGATTGGAACTCTTCATTGGTAAATAGAAAGTACCCCACGAAGCAAACCGCGCTTAACAGTGCACCTAGAATCTGGATAGCCGACTACTTGTTCATCGAGATCCTCCCAATTTCATAGAGGGCAGATCGTAGCGCCGCACGCGACACTCCAGGAACTTTTCCAAGCAGCAAGTTTCTCGCTGCCCCATGATGTTCGGAATTTACCGAGATACGCGAAGAGTCCTGCAATGTGAACTAGAACACGCTCCCGGTGCCCGAACTAATTTGGGTATTTTCAAGGCAAAGCCTGCACAACGCGTAGGTCGCCGACACACGTGTCTGCCGCGTGACGACCCACGAGCCTGTCTGCGCATCATTACCTGCCGCTTCCCACCCCTGTCTGTAAACGTCTATAACAAAACAGCATTATCTCACGGCAGGCACGTCATAACTGGCCCGGCCATTGCATAGTTTCTCACCAGTGACATCACAGGGGGAACGCAACATGACCGCTCGCATTCGAGAAGAACACCATCTTGGCCGGAAGTCTTCGGGGATCTACCCCGTTCTGGTGCTTCCGCTCATCGCTTCGCTAACTTTCGGTTGCGCTGATGGATTCGAGACCGATGGTGACGGATTGAGGGAACAGGGTATGTACACCGCGCAGCCGGTAACACCGGGCGTGGCGAATACGACCGTTATCAAAAGCTATCCGTTAGCACCGGATAATCGTCAGGCCTTTGGGTTGGCCTATGAGCGGTCTGCAGGCCCCAGCCGCCTCTACGTCTCTGATACCCAGGACAACAAGATTTACGTCTATCGAGCACAGGCCGGAAACCTCGTCGACACGGGAATGGATATCAACACGGTTCAACTGGCCAAGGCATTTATCGCCCCACGAGGGTTAGCCTTCGCCAAAGAAGGAAACAACCGCTTTCTCTACGCGCTCACCAGCAACGACACCAACGGTGATGGACACTTCGCCAACCATCTATGGCGTGTTGATCTGCGCACCATGGCCGCCGATCCGGTGAACCTCAATGCGTCAGCATACGAAATCGACGGTCGCGAACTTTTCGGATTGGCCTATAACTCTGGCCGCGTCTACATCAGTTACGACAGCAGCAATTTTGCCACGGCAGCGGATCAAGTACGACGGGGCATCTTGCGCCTTCGGGTCGGCGGAGCATTCCGATGGGCTCGCGCCAAAAAGGGAGATTCGCGCGCCGCAGAAAAACACCTGCCGCATAGTGGCCGCAAGGTGACGAGTGCGAATTATAGCCGGGCGCCGTCATTTGGACTCGCCGCCGCGTCTATCGGTAGTGCACGCTATCTCTGGGGTACGAGTTATCATGGTCTGCTTTATTCCGCTGACCTCAATTCAGGACGCGGGCTCTTCTATTGGGGCAGCCCAGGTAAAAAGAAAATTTACGGGCTTGCCTTCGGCGACGGCTATCTTTGGGCGGTGGATCGCTCGTCTACTACGGTCCAGCTTCATCAAATAAAGATGGTCAACGATTGGGCCGTGCCCAGGGAGGGTACGAAGCGTGTCCGTCATCTCAAGATGACCCTCACCTCAGAAGCCAAGGCCAAAGTCTCATCGGCTGGCGTGACCCATAATTTTGCCAAGATGCCGCCGACCCATCGGCGCCCCCACCAGGGCTACAATACAAAGACCTATTCCACCAAAACGACGGGGAAGCCGACGGTTTCAACACGAAGTTTCGATCCTGCAGGCGATAGTAGCGCTCACCAAACCTACACGTCGATACGGTACTCTCATACCGTTGCCAAGCGCGGCAAGATCACCTCGCAAGTCGAACTTGATGTTTGGTCCCGTCCCTATCGCCATCTGGTCTACCCTCATTTGACAAACTCTTACAATCTCCCTCCCCTCGCGTATACCGCTGATGACTCCACGGTCTACCGGATGACAGAAAGCAATGCGTACGATGCGTTCTGGGCTGAGGTGAAAGCGGCAACCCGCGATGAATATGGGAGTGCAGCCGCAAACAGTAACCGTGCGTACTGGCGCGCTCGAAATATCGTCGAGTACATCAAAGAACATTATACGTACGGCAACGTCAGGGATACGAACGCCGGCCACCATTGGTACAACCCGGCCGCTTTCAAATTAATGTTGCCCTTCGACACGACCTCCGGAAATGAAAAGATGTCCTGCTCATCGTCAACGTTCGCATTGGTGGGCGTATTGCGTTACCTGGGCATTCGCGCGCGATGGGTGGGCACAACGAAAAGTCGCGGCGGATGGGATAGCGACGGAAACGGCTATTTGACGAACGGCGAAGGCGCCACAGATACATCTTTTCACCGCTGGGCGGAAGTCTGGATGGGCAATGTCTATGGCTGGCAGCGTTTCGATGCCACGCCCTCGGGCAGCGGCCCCCGAGAGTTTTCACAATACGAACTGATGCAAAAAATAACAAACGGCGTATCGTGGAAGGACCTGGTTCTAATGGCGGGGTCGGGATACCACGCACCTTTTTACCGAAGCGATTGGCAGAGCCAAGCCTATAACAGCGTCGCCCGCTACCATCGGCCCTCCAAATGGAAGACCACCACGGACCGGGCGATCAAATGGTCCAATGCCTGCTTTCTCAACGTTCAGTCTCCTCAACAGACGACGCTAGGCACGTCAACTACCACGGTATCGTGGACCGCCACCGGGCGTTGGGATATGGATGCCGGCGCGAGGCTTTCGATCTTCCTTCAAGAGATGCAGGCCGCCAATGGAGGATCGGGATATGAAGAGACCGGTTCAGCGAGCAAGCTGGCCAGAAATCTGAAGCCCTATTCCGGTAGCCGCACAGTCGATTTAAGCGGAGCGGAAAGGGGAAAGTACTATCGTTTCGAAATCGTCAAGGAAGGGGACACCATGACCGGTGCAGAGGGGCCCGTATTCTACCTTCAGCCCTAATAAAAGCCGACAGATAGCCCCTCTTCGCAAGCTAGGCCCCACCAGCACACCATTGCCACCATTTGCCCCACAATCCCCAAAATCATATTCATCTCGAGACAAACGCCGGCTTGAATCGTCTATTGGTTGGTCACCTTTCACGGCTCATCGCCCGTAGGGAGATCAAAAAGAGGAGCGAAGCAGATGACAATGAAGACCCTTTGCTTGATCGTGTTGGCAATGTTCCACTTGGCATGTTCCCGCCGAACTCCCGTTTCCACCGGCGAATGCGCGACCGAATGCCCACAGGGCACCCTATGCCAGGACGGCCAATGTAGCTTGCCCAGAGTGGAGAGCCCCCCAGATGCGGCGCCCCCCAGATGCGATCCCCTTGGGGACCACGATGGCGACGGCATTAGCAATGGCGAAGAGGCCTGCGAGGTTGACCGGGATAGCGACGGGGACGGCATAGCCGACTGGAATGACCTGGATAGTGATGATGACGGGATTAGTGATTCCATCGAAAGAGGTCCGGGCATAGCGCCCGCCGACGACGATGGGGATAACGTCGCCAACTATTTGGATCTCGACTCGGATGATGATGGCCTCTTGGACCGCGACGAAGATCGCAATGGCGATGGTCTGCTGGGTTGTTGTCTTTCCCGCTGTGGCGAGATGGATCCGTTGTGGCAGAAGACGCGGTGTCCAATCGAGTCCAACGGCTGTGGATTGGGCCAACAATGCGAGTCAGGATCCTGCTCCCCCACTATCGACTTCCTTTGCTCTAAGGGCGAAACCCTAACCACGCTTGCGGATACTTTTGTGGATGGTCGGGTCGATCCCCAGCGCGGAACGTGGATCTGTCGCGAGCCCACCCCCGATGATCCCCGAGGCGTCATGCAGCTAGCGCCCCACCAGAATGTCGAGGGCGGGTTCAAGCTGGCGTTGCCCATCGATGCGGCGGTTAGCGAACTCGCGCTAGAGCAGCCATTATCCGGCGAATCCGCAGCGGCATTTCAGATCGCTGAGGTTGCAGGCTTCGTTACAACCCGGCCGGGAGCGGAGCCCACTGCCCGGCTCGCAGCGGACCGAATTCTCCAATACCTCGTCGGCATCGGTTTAGGAATCGGTACTGAGGTGCTTCGCTCTGGAACAGCAAGCGCTGATGACGGAAGCGAAACCATCAGCCAAATAGCTGTTCGTATCTACACCCTTCAACCCACGTCTGTCCAAGAGATCCATCATCATCTAGTCGCCAACCTCCTCGATCGAAAAACCTCCACTGTGGGAACTGCGCCTTCAACGACGCCCGTCTTGGGCACAGAGTTCATGCTCAATTTCGCGGTCATTCGGCGGTTCGATCCGGAAGCCCAAGACCAGAAGAGTCGTTGGAAGGAATTGACCATTGGCGGCCTCAGCTCGTGGGAAAGCTGGTCGGATGCCACGAATGGCGCTCAGTTCATCTTGACCGACCTGGCCGACGCCTCAGCGCTTTCTACTTTGGAAGCAACGCTAGCCGCCAGCTGTGATGTTGCTCGAATGCCGCCCACGCAAAAAGTCGATTTCATCTGGATAGTCGACGAAAGCAATTCGATGAAGGCGGACAAGGAGCGGCTACAGGGCCAAGCCAATCAATTCTTCGAAGCAGCGGTCGATTCCGGTTTGGATTTTCGTATCGGCGTCACGAGTATCGTCGCGATGGATAATCCGGGGAAAGTGCCAGGTCGCTTTTGCTCCGAGGTGTCGCAGGACAAGGAGGCCTCCGGCGGAGAAGACCGTTTCTTGCTACCTGACGAGAAAGCGGTCTTCTTGGGCTGCATCGATAACCCACCCTTTTACGATTCTGGAAATGAAATGGGGCTCGAGGTAGTCAAGCAAACGGTGGTTGAACATTTGCCCCGTGCTGTGGAGGATTCCCATAAGATACGCACCGATGCCAAGCTGGTCATTCTGCTCGTCTCTGACGAATATCCGCACGCCCTCGTTGAATTTCCACATTCAAACTGGAATAACTGCTCGCTTACAGGAGTGTGGCAGCAATATTTGAAACAACAGACCTTGCCCCTAGCAGACCTATTGAACGGACAATTCGATCCAGAGGCGATGGCAAGTTTCTACGTCATCGGTGGCCTTTGCCCCACGAGCTGTGGCGCGGATGTCGCCCACGGCTACCGTGAGTTGGCCCAAGCCACAGGCGGCCAGGCAGCGGATATCTGCCTCGACGATCTTAGTACCTTCTTCAGCGAGATGATCGCCAGCAGTGCACCGCCCCTAGATTCTCCGATCGTTTTGCAGGAGCGTCCAATCAGCCATTCAATTTCGGTTGCGCTGGACGGGCAGGTACTTACACGAAGCCGAGAAAAGGGTTTCGACTACCTACCTGCAAGCAAGATGTTGCCGTTCTATGGCCTAAAATCCGGGCCCGGCGCTGAAGTGGTGGTTTCCTACCGGTATTGGCAGCTGCCTACAAATTAGCCTTCGCTATTTGGATTCGTCCTCGGCGGGTTCGTCGTCGGTTTTCAGATGCACCAACACCATCCCTTCGTCGACCGAATCACCTTCCGCTGCGGCGATATGATCGACGGTGCCGGGTCCGGGGGCGGTGATGACGTGTTCCATTTTCATGGCTTCCATCGTCACCATCGACTGACCTTGCTCCACGGTATCGCCTACAGCAACGTGGACTTTGACCACGGTTCCCGGTGTCGGTGCGATGCAGCTGCCCTTGTCGGTGTTTTCAGCGGTGGTCGAAGGGAAACGCGGCACTAGAGACACCACCGATTCGCCATCGCCCAGATGAACATAAACAACATCGTTATCTTCGACGGTTTGATGACGATCGGCAACAACCGCTCGATGCGCGACGCGCCAGCGATGGCACACGCCGTCGAGTTCCAAGCGTAGTTCGTCACCCTCAGATCCCAAATAGCGTAGCTTCTTCGGGGCACCGTCATCGACGAGCACTTCCAACGTGTCATCGGCGATACTGCGCCAGGCGATGGTCACTTCCTGATCGAGACTCCGCCAGCTATCTCGCGTATAGGCCGGGCCCTCAACTCTCCATCCCAAACGAATATCCGAGGAAAAGTTCGCCGTTTTTCGGCGCTCTAACCAGTCGTAAAGAGTCGCCGCAATAGCTCCGCGCTCCAGATTGAGGGGCGGGGTGGTCGGCAATTGATGTTGGTCTAGGAAATGCGTATGTAGCGCACCTTCACCCCAAGCCGCATGGCGGAAGGTTTCGCGGAGCAAGGGAAGATTGGTGGCGAGACCGGGAACCCACGCCTTTTCCAACGCCCGGGACATGCGCCGCGTAGCGATGGAACGATCGGGCCCCCAAGTGATCAGCTTGGCCAACATGGAATCGTAGAACGTGCTAACCGCACCACCACCCGCAAACCCTGAATCCACCCGCACGCCATCGCCTTCCGGTAAATCGAAGCGGACGATTTCGCCGCTGGATGGGAGGTAATCTCGATTGGGATCTTCTGCATAGATCCGAGCTTCGATGGCATGGCCGTCGATATAGAGTTCCTCCTGCTCGACAGGAAGAGGATGCCCTTCGGCGACTTCCAATTGCATCGCAACCAGATCCAAACCGGTGATCAATTCGGTCACCGGATGTTCCACCTGCAGTCGCGTATTCATTTCCAGGAAATAGAACGAACCACTTTCATCCATCAAGAACTCGACGGTACCCGCACCCACATAGTCTACAGATTGGGCGACGCGCAAAGCGGCTTGTCCCATGCGGTCGCGAAGTTCCTCACCAACGCCGGGCGACGGCGCTTCTTCGATGATTTTCTGGTGGCGTCTCTGAATCGAACATTCCCGCTCAAAGAGATACATGCCGTTGCCATGAGCATCGGTCATGATCTGAACCTCGATATGTCGTGGCTGGGCCAGATAACGTTCGAGCAGCAGCTTGGGATCACCGAAAGCGCCTTCAGCCTCACGACGTGCGCCTTCGATGGCGGTGGGAAGGTCTTCCTTTTTTTCCACGCGTCGCATCCCGCGACCACCACCGCCCGCTGCGGCCTTTACCAAAAGCGGATAGCCGATGGATTCGGCCGCTTTGAGTAGCGCCGCATCTGAATCCTCGCCGTCGTAGCCGGGAACCGTGGGCACGTCGTGCGCGGCAACCAACGTACGCGCTGTGGATTTGTCGCCCATTTTATCGATGGCTGAGGGCGGCGGGCCAACCCAGGTAATTCCTGCATCGATTACCGCTTGGGCGAAGGCTGCATTTTCTGCCAAGAATCCATAGCCAGGATGCAACGCATCCGCCCCGCTCGTCTTGCAGGCCTGCAACAAGGCCTCGACGTTGAGGTACGACTCGCCTGCTGGAGGTGGACCGATGCACAAAGCGCGATCCGCCTCGCGAACGTAGGGCATGTCGATGTCGGCATCGGAATATACGGCCACCGTTGACACGCCTAGTTCGTGACAGGTTTGAATGATTCGACGAGCAATCTCGCCGCGGTTGGCTATCAGTAGAGTTTGAATGCGTCCCATTTTTCTATCCGATCTATAGGCTAGTGCCTGAATGTTCCCCAGGAGGTGGTTCCCTTAACCGGTGCGCTATGAATGGCCGAGAGTGCCATTGCCAACACAGTCCGCGTATCTCGAGGGTCGATTACACCATCATCAAAGACCCGGCCCGTGGCGGCCCAGCATGTTGAATCGTATTCCACTTTGCCAACCAGCATTTGCTTCATCATCGCCAGCTCTTGTTCATTGACCTCTTTGCCCTTCTTGGCCGCTGATTCGCGCTTTACCAGGTCCAAAACGCCGGCTAGTTGGTCGGGCCCCATCACCGCAATTTTGTGGTTGGGCCACGTGAAGAGAAAGCGAGGCTGATAGGCTCTGCCCATCATGGCGTAGTTACCCGCGCCATAACTGCCACCGATCATCAACGTGATGGCCGGCACGGTGCTATTTGATACGGCATTGATCATCTTAGCGCCGGCTCGAATGATGCCATCGCGTTCCGCCGCTGAGCCCACCATGAAACCGGTAATATTCTGCAAAAAGAGCAACGGCGTATCGGATTGATTGCAGAGCATGATGAATTGGGCGGCCTTGTTGGCCGACTCGGAAAAGAGGATCCCGTTGTTCGCCAAGATCCCCACGCGGTAGCCGCTAATTTCGGCAAAGCCACAGACCAGCGTATTACCGTACGAGGCCTTGAATTCGGAAAACCTGCTGCCGTCGACCACACGCGCGATAACTTCACGCGCATCGAACGGTTGTTTGATATCGGCGGAAGCGATGCCAAGGAGTTCCTCAGCGTCATAAAGCGGACGGTCGCCTGGGCCTCGCGGCGCAGGCCCTTTCTTCTGCCAATCCAGTTGGCCGACGATTTCGCGACCGATGCGAATGCAGTCGTATTCATCCTTGGCGAAATAGTCCGACACACCAGACACCCGGCTATGCATTTCGGCGCCGCCCAATGTCTCGTCGTCGATCACTTCACCCGTGGCCATTTTCACCAACGGCGGACCAGCCAGATACATATAGGCCTGCTCTTTGACCATCACCACGTAGTCGGACATGCCGGGGATATAGGCGCCGCCCGCGGTGCAGGATCCAAAAACCAAGGAGACGGTGGGGATCCGCGCTTCTGAACGGCGGGTGATCTCTCGAAAACCAGCCCCACCGGGAACGAAGATCTCCGTTTGGTTGGGAAGATCCGCGCCGGCCGATTCGATCATATGAACGGCTGGCAGCCTATTCTCGCTGGCGATCTCACCGACTCTCTGAGCCTTCTTCAAACCGATAGGGCTAATCGCCCCACCCATAACGGTCGGCTCGGAGGCGCTGATCAGGCATTCGACACCATTGACGTAGCCGATGCCAGCAAGCAGAGCGCCACCGGGTACCTTGCCTTTGCCGGTTTCGTGCACCCCGGCCAAGGGCAGAAGTTCGAGAAATGGGCTGCCCCTATCGATGAAGAGATCGACCCGCTTACGGGGCAGGAGCTTGCCGCGCTCCTGATGCCGTTTGGTGTATTTTTCCCCACCACCGGCATGGGCTTTCGCCAGGTGCTCATGCAACTTCTCGATCTCTTTTAGATTTCTCTCTCGGTTGGCCGCGAAAGCCGGGCTCTTTTTGTCGATTCGGGTCGGCAGTTTATGCATCGTCCCTCAGTCCTTCATCTACCAGGAGGTTTTGCCACGAGTTTTTGTCAGCACCGAGACCATAGGGAAAATCGGCCGGAAGGTGAAGGCAATACCGCTGCCCAGCGAAAGATCGCGGAAAGATCACGGAAAGATCGACTCCAGCACCCCGCTGACCGGCCCATGTGACATGGGATAAGATCCAAAAAACAGGATGACATCGCACATAACCACTTGCCACATAAGACAAAATCGCATAAAGAGGGTCGGCCTTGACCCAGACAAGCCATCGTGGCCAAGAGTCAGAGCGAATACCTCTAATTGAGGTTCAAACGTAGGAGTCACCCGTGGGCGTTTCCTTAATTCCAAAACTTGAGGGTCCGGGCGTTGAGCCCGACAATCTACCGGCTGGCAAAATTACGCTTTGGTTCGGCATCCTCACGATTATCATCATCATATCCATCGTGGGGACGTGGCAGTACACCATTCATGCGGTCAGCGCCGAACGCGCTCGCAAGAATGTCCCCAATCGCGCTCAGCTAATCGACGTGCAAGCGAAGTCAAAGGCATTGCTCGACGGCCACGGCCCGGTGGCGGGCCAACCCGGCATCTATCGAATGCCCATCAAGCGCGCCATGCGTCTGCTGGCCCGAAAGCCCAAACTCATTAACAAATGGCAGAAGAAGGCACCGCCTAAACCTGTCCCCGCCGTCGCCCCCGCTACCGCGCCAACTGTAGCCCCAAAAGCAACCTCAGCGGCTAGCGGCACAGCGGCAACAGGGGCCAATACAAAAGAAGTGAAGCCTGCAGAAAAGCCCCAGGGAAACAAATAAGCCCTGTAGCGCCGCCGTATACGATGAAGATTTCTAAGGAAGCACTTTCATACGCCACAGACAAGGGGCGACCGATAGCGACCAAGCCCCATACTATGGCCTTGGCGTTATTCGCGACGATGTGCTTCCCCATGGGTTTGGCAACGGCCCGCGAGCCCATTCCCCAAGAACTCCGCGATGTCACTGTCGCCGAAAAGCTTGGGAAAATGCTCGACCTAGACCTCACCTTCACGGACCACCGAGGCAAAGAGGTCGCGCTGCGGTCTCTATTTCAGGACCAGCGCCCGGTCTTGCTCACGCTCAATTACTACCGCTGCAAATCCCTTTGTAGCCTACAGCTGAATTCCATGGTCAAGGGGCTCAAGGAGCTGGGCTGGAACGTTGGCGACAAGTACCGCATTGTGACGGTAAGCATCGATCCGAAAGAAAGCTGGCAACTCGGCCGCGACAAACGAAAGTCCTACCTTGAACACCTCGGCCAGCCGGAAGCGGATTGGACCTTCATGGTGGGCAAGCAGGCCAATATCGAGAAGCTCGCCGAAACCGTGGGCTTCAAATACCGCTATGATAAGAAGCAGGATCAATATGCTCATCCTGCGGTCGTCTTCTTTATCTCAGAAAAAGGTAAAGTATCCCGCTACCTTTATGGTCTGAGTTTCCCAGCCCGCGACATCAAATTTGCCCTGGTGGAAACATCCCAGGGAAGAGTGGGCTCTCCCATTGACAAGTTCATCCTAAGCTGTTTCCACTACGATGCCACCCTGGGTCGCTACGGACCATTCGCATTCGGGATAATGCGAGTTGGAGCGAGCGTCACTGCGGTGGGTCTGTTTATCTTTTTGGCGATCTACTGGCGGCGGGAAAACCGGCGCCGGCGACTCGGGAGAATCCATCGATGATTTCCCAGCTACTTTTGGCGGCAACCCAAACTGCCGAACAAAGCACAGAAGCAACCTTTTGGTTGCCGCCCGGTGCATCGACAACCAGCAGCAGCGTCGATCCACTCTTCAACTTCATCATGGGCGTTTCAATTTTCTTCTTCGTCTTGGTCATGGCGGTTCTCGCCTATTTCGTGATCAAATATCGAAAGAGGAGTGATGATGACAAAACGAGTCCCATCAGCGGAAATCACCGCCTAGAAATCGTCTGGTCATTGATACCAGCCGTGATCTTGGTCGTGATGTTCGTCTGGGGCTTCAAGGGTTTCATCAACCTATCGGTACCTCCCGATAATGCGATGGAAATTCGGGTCATCGGGCAAAAATGGTTTTGGGAATTCAGCTACCCCATCGACGGAATTACCGTTCGCAAAGGGGAAAAGCTCGTTGTCCCAATCAACAAGCCCGTCAAGCTCGTGATGTCCTCGGAAGACGTGCTCCATGCCATGTTCATCCCGGCATTCCGTATCAAGCGCGACGTTCTTCCCAACCGTTACAGTGTCATTTGGTTCGAAGCGACCAAGCTTGGCGAATACGATATTTTCTGTGCTGAGTACTGTGGAGATGAACACTCCAAAATGACCCATACGATCAAGGTCGTTAGCGCAGCAGAATATGAAGCCTGGAAGGTCGAAGCAGCCAGCGGCGGTGACATGACCCCAGCGCAGTTGGGCAAGAAGCTCTTTACCGGTCTGGGATGTGTCGCCTGCCACAGCACGTCGAAAGACAAAAAGAAAATGGTTGGACCGCCCCTCTTCGGGCTCTATGGAAACACCGAAACGTTGACCGATGGCAAAACAGTCAAAGTCGACGACAAATATATTCGCAGCTCGCTCATCGAGCCGAATTCTCAAATCGTCAAGGGTTTCGCCCCGGCCATGCCTCCTTATAAAGGGCGGCTAAAAGAAAAAGAAATGGCCGGAATGATCGAATACATCAAGTCTCTGAAATAACTCGAGTGACCGATGACTACAGCTGCTGAAACAATCGATCCTGCTGAGGGCAATGAGCCGAGCTACCTCAGTGCTACAAAGGGTTTACGCTCTTGGCTCTTTACCGTCGACCATAAGCGAATCGGCATCATGTATTTGGTGGCCGTCTTGCTCTTCTTTATGGTGGGTGGCTTGCTCGCGATCGGTATCCGCATAGAGCTCGCTACCGCACCTGGAGATTTTGTCTCGGCCCAAACCTACAACAAGCTCTTCACTCTACACGGGGCGATCATGGTTTTTCTCGTGATCATTCCGGCCATACCCGCATCGCTGGGTAACTTCATCCTTCCGTTACAACTCGGTGCTAAAGACGTCGCCTTCCCGAAGCTCAATCTGGCAAGCTTCCATATCTATGTCGTGGGCGCGCTCTTCTTGCTTTACGCCATCGTCTCCGGCGGGCTCGACACGGGCTGGACCTTCTACACGCCCTATAGCACGTCGACGGATACGTCGGTTATCGCGGCGACAACGGGCGCTTTCATCCTAGGCTTCTCGTCCATCTTTACGGGTCTGAATTTCATCGTCACCATCCACAAGATGAGGGCCGCGGGAATGACCTGGACGCGTATGCCCCTCTTCATCTGGAGCCTCTACGCAACCTCGGTTATTCAGATTCTCGCCACACCCGTACTGGCGATCACGCTCTTGCTTCTGACCATGGAGCGTTGGCTGGGCATCGGCATCTTTGACGCCAGCATGGGCGGCGATCCCGTCCTCTTCCAGCATTTCTTCTGGTTCTATTCGCATCCGGCTGTCTACATCATGATTCTTCCCGGAATGGGCGTCATCAGCGAACTGGTAACGACACATTCCCGTAAGAATATCTTCGGCTATCGCGCCATCGCCTATTCCAGTGTCGCCATCGCGCTGATCGGCTTTCTGGTTTGGGGCCACCATATGTTCGTTTCGGGCCAGAGCATGATCGCCTCCGCGATCTTCTCCTTTCTGACCTTCGGCGTCGCAGTGCCCACGGCCATCAAGGTATTCAGCTGGGTAGCCACCCTATATAAAGGTTCTATCCGACTCACGACCCCCATGCTTTACGCATTGGCGTTTCTCTTTCTCTTCACCATCGGTGGCCTCACGGGACTCTTCTTGGGAACGTTGGCCACGGACGTACACCTTCACGACACCTATTTCGTCGTTGCACACTTCCACCATACGATGATGGGCGGCGGTCTTATCGCCTTCATCGCAGGACTACACCACTGGTGGCCCAAAATGACAGGGCGTCTCTATAGCGAATTGTGGGGCAAGATCGCCTTCGTCCTTGTGTTTGTCGGCTTCTCCGTCACCTTCTTCGCTCAATTCGTTGCTGGAACAAACGGCATGCCTCGCCGCTATCACTCCTACGATAGTCTTTCTCCCGCAATGCGCGACCTTTATGAGTACTGGCAGTCGATTTCTTCCATTGGTGCCTATGTCTTGGGCGTCGGTATGTTCATCATTCTTTTCTACCTCATCCATTCGTTGATCCGCGGCAAGCGCTCCGGGCCCAATCCATGGGGAGGCAAGAGCCTAGAATGGGAGACTGCAAGTCCGCCCATCGAGCATAATTTCCACGGCCATCCCATTTGCAAACACGGTCCGTACGATTTCGATGAAATCGACCACCAGGGGGCATAACTGATGTCGGAACCTGTAGAAAACAGCGTCACTGGGCATAGATTCCTCCAGCACCATTTTTTCACGGCGCGACAGCAATACGATTCAGCAAAGCTGGGCATGTGGCTATTCTGCGTGCAGGAGATTCTATTCTTCAGCGGCCTCTTCATGGCGTATGCCGCCGTTCGTTTCTTCTATCCAGAAACGATGCTGGCCGCCCATGAATTCCTCAGTGTCCCCATGGGTGCCATTAATACGGTGGTACTGCTGACCAGCAGCCTCACCATGGCGCTGGCGGTGCGCTCTGCGCAACTCAACCTACAGAAAAATTTGAAGTTCCATCTGGTCATTACCATTTTGCTAGCGTGTGTATTCTTGGTTATCAAATACTTCGAATATACCCACAAAATCCATGCGGGAATGCTTCCCGGTAAGTACTACGCGGGCGAAGGCCTCGCAGGGTCGCCCTGGATCTTCTTCGGACTCTATTTCTTGATGACCGGCGTACACGGAATCCACGTCATTGGTGGCATCGTCGTCATGGTATGGCTTCTCATTCGCGCTCGCCGCGGTGATTTCGGCGCTGAATACTATACGCCGGTAGAAAACGTAGGACTCTATTGGCACGTTGTAGACGTGATTTGGATCTTCCTATTCCCTCTCCTCTATTTGGTAAAATAACCGGAGCCGACGATGAGCGATCAACCGCAACACCTCGAAGAACATGTTCATCATCATGTCCTACCGTTGAAGGCCTATTTGGGCATCTTCGGTATGCTGCTCTTCCTCACCGGCATCACCGTCGCTGTCTCGGTGGCGAATCTGG
>Ga0257122_1001380_pt1 | contig 17259 bp, 10 predicted proteins | sample SI106_120metaG_FD_190146 | JGI IMG/M metagenome (GOLD analysis project Ga0257122, IMG submission 190146) | Marine microbial communities from Saanich Inlet, British Columbia, Canada - SI106_120 | ecosystem: Environmental > Aquatic > Marine > Inlet | place: Canada: British Columbia | collected... | reverse complement strand
TCTAAGTATAAAAACAAAGTGGTTAAGGTAGCAGGGTTCACGGATACCAATAATAATATTGATCCCCATGATATCCTAGGAAGTTCGCCTATCAAGATAACGGGGTCTGGGGTAGGTTATGTGGAAGTTGAAGATCCAGGGGGATCTGTAGAAACTGCGGGGTCTTCCGCTGTAGAGATGAGCGGAAATTTAGACCTCTATTTATTCACTACAGCATCTCCGATATCTTTTGATGTACTGATGAGAAAGGACTTTTATCACAGAGTTCGGAAAAATCCATTGGATACGATAACTTCTTTGATAGATTCCAATAATGTATCCTATAAAGAGAACCTTAATTACGTGTCTTTTAATAACTCTAGAACCCTACTAGAGGGTGGATCAATATTAGAGGATAGTGGAGTTCAGTTAATAGCTAGTCCTCTTGAAACCCCTAAAGAAGTAACAATCGAGGAGGCAGATCTCACCAACGATAAACTTTATCCCCTCAGTGATTGCTGGCTTACCAGTATGCCAATTCTGGAGACAGTCTCAGGAGACCTAGTCGAGTATACATATCAGAATGATTTCACAAGGCACAAAAATTCAAAGTTCTTATTTATTAGATTAGATATAGGTTTCGAATTAGAAGAAGGTCAGAGTTCTGTACGTTTAAAAGTTAAATACGGAAAAAACAGAGAACTATCTAGAGAGATAGTTTTTATTCCAGGATTAGATACCTACGTGGATCTCGTTAAATATTATTATTTCCCAGTTATTACTGAGGGCTCAAATACATTACTAGAGGGAGATGATTATGAACTCTTAGCTTCGGATAAGAATTCTGTTTATATTAGATTGAAGAGTTATAGCTTAACAGATCCTGATACTCTTGATATAACTTATTACGAGAATACCGATATAGGGTCTCCTGATAATTTCAATGACCCAGTTTTAACTGGTGATGATTACAGACTATCCCTTGCTCCTGGAGTTCCTAAAGTATTGAGTCATTTTGGGATTGAACCGACAAGTGTCGTAGTTAGGCCGTATAATGATTTAGATATTTTGCTGGAACCTTTTCTTTTAGATCAAGATTACCGTTTAGTAATAGTTCCGGATACCGAGATAGGTATAGAAAGGATAAAAGGCGGAAATATAAGGGATACCACTTTTGTGAATGTTGAATATAGCTATGCCGATGAGGTAATAGTTAATTATATTTATGACGAACAAGTCTCTCAGTTGACTGAGCATCTATCTGAGTTCTCCCATGGTGGATCTAATCTTTTGGTAAAGAAGCTCCAAGATATTAAAATAGATATAAAGGCATTTATTTACCTTTATGATTTGAACATAAAGGGAACTGTTGATCAGAAAATAAGAGAAGGAATTTATTCTTATGTGGATAAATTAGATGTGGGGGATTCGTTGTTTGAATCTGATATTGTCAGAATAATAGATGCAACATCAGGGGTTAGAAATGTGAAAGTTGATCTAGCTCAAATGGCAATTGCTGACGGAGAAGTTAGCTATGCCGAAATAATAGATAGAAGTTACTTTGCCATTTATGAGCAAGGTGCCGTCAATTCATACTTCTCCCCTAGCAAGATAACAGGACCTGATGGAACCAGCTCAACTCTTTTGAAATATACCCCACAAGAGAATGGTGGAACCCTGGATAAAGAGAAATCAATAATTGTGGATAACGTATCTTACACTTTAGTCGATAGTCCGGTAGATGTTTCTAAGGAGAAGGGTTTGGCTCATATATCTAGTAACGGAAGTGTTTATGTCTCTTTTGTGGACGAGGTATCTACTAGCTTAGTTATTGAGATAACTTATCAAGCTCAGAAGACAGAAATATCAACTTCGATAGAGGTTTCCCCGTTTCAGTTAATAGGAATTAATAACTTAGAATTTGTATATCTACAGCAGTAAATGTCAGAAATAACGAATAACTCAAAGTTACTTGAGTACAAAGATAGATTAGATGCCCAGGAACAATGGGCAACTTTTGTGTTATCAGAGATGTCCTCTCTGTATAGTGACGAATTTATTCAGTCTACCAATTATATGGTTATAGTAAGAGAACTTGCTAACTTGTTTGCCACCAGTGAGCTTTTGTTTGAAAAAACCAGTTTGGATAATTACTTGGAAACAGTAAGACCCACCAAGTTATTTCAAAATTTTGGGGTTTTGATAGCCGATAGGCCAGCTGGATTTAGCGACGAAGATTACAGAACTTTCCTGAAAACCATTATAAAAGTAATTTTTAACGGGTTCACCATAGTTTTTTCCAAAACAATACCAGAAGAACTGAATTCCAACCAAATTAATTTATTTTATCCAAAGAAACTTAAAAATACTTCTGTGGGTAGTAAGGGAATGAATCATAAAAATGCTATTCTCTCTCAATCTAAAGATCTAGGGTTCATATTATCTTCTGTATCTGATGGAAACATGATTGTAGACTCCAGTAGAAACCAAAATAGGGTTATATTAGAAACCACAGTGAATTCTTCCGGAAGTTTCGATCAAAATAAATTGAACCTCATTGTTGGTGTAGTAGATGAAATATTAAGTTCGATAGTTATGTTGGACATCAGAATAATCATAGATTCTAAGTCTTCCATTACAATCTCTTCTTCTAAAGATCTAGTAAGGTATGCTAGTTTCAATAATTTTGCTGATATAATGGAGCAGGTTACCTACGTGTCTAATGGAGTTGTGGGTTATAGTGTTGATATAGAATCCAATGATTTTCTGGCTTCCGATTCTTATGATTTAGGTACAACCGAAGAAGGTTCTATAAATCCTACTTACGGGTACTCTTTTGTAGTGGAAGATACTTATGATATAGGAGATAGAGTGCTGGAGAGTTTTGAGCAAGACAACACTCCCCCAGATATAGATACTATTACCCCTACTGATGGAGCAGATCTAATACACCCCAATTCCTTGATTAAAATTGTTTTTACCGAAAGTTTGGACCCCACCACAATTACCTCAGATTCTGTTAAGGCCGAGTTCGTGGGATCTGAGGGTGTCTACATAAGTGCTACCACTCCTAGTTATGATGATAACACAAAAACGGTTACCCTGGATTTAGACAACGGAGAGTTATCCGGAAATCTGGGTCAAGAGGTAAGGGTTATCGTGACTGTTGCGGTAAAAGATCCCTTTACCAATTCCTTGGAATCAGAATTTAATTCAACATTTACCTTAACTACTGATTTAACGTCACCTACAGTTTTGTCTGTCGATCCTAATGATGAAGAGTCAGGAGTATTGGTAAATTCTGTTGTTACGATAACCTTTTCTGAAGATATTGACCCCACCACGGTTAATGCCACTAATTTTAAATTGAAGATAGGGGAAGTGGAAGATGCCCTATCCATCTCACAGCCCTCGGCTGATGTGGTAGAATTAACCCCCACAACTGGATATTTAACCTTCGGGGCATCTTATGTAGTATTTGTAAGCGAGGACGTATCTGATCCCTTGAGTAACCCCTTAGGTTTGGACTTTGAATCCGAATTTGCTACAGAAGGCTTGCCCATCGCCCCTGCTATTTCAGGAAGTACTTCCGTAACTACTAACCTAGGAAATTACGAAATATTGTACACACACCCAGGAGGGGTTGATTATTTTAGAATATATAAAGATGGAAATTTACTTAAAACAACAGTGTCTACGATAGGAGTCGTGATAGACCTTTTTGATTTGTATTTAAATCAGACTGCAAATTTTCAAGTCGTAGCAGTGAAGAATGGGGCAGAAGGGGTGTATTCCAGTACAATTTCTTTGACAAAAGAGGTCTCTGTTCCAGTTTTTGACGGGTCTTCCGAAATTGATATAGATTCTAGTTTATCACAAGATGTATCCTGGACCTCTAATCCTAACTTAGTTTTACCCAATTATTATGTGTTAGAAGAGTTTCTTAACGGCTCTAGTAATAATATTTGGGAAGATATAGTTTCTTTGGATTCGTCTGGATTAGGGATATCCAGATCTAATGGGCAAGAATATTCTTATAAAGTTAGGGCTAAAGTAGACGGAGGATCTTTTTTTCCAGATGTTTATGGGGAGTGGTCTGCTCCTAAGACCATCTATACGAGATTGAGGTTAGACCCCGTTTCGGCAATTTCCCCAGTTATTCAACACGATGCTAGCGGTAATTGGACAATTAGTTGGGACCCGGTTCCTTTTGCTACATTTTATAAAGTTAGAATGGAAAGAAGGGCTAGCTATGAGGAAGACGGAGATTTGGCTATCAGATTAACTTCTTATGATACCAACTTTACCTTCGATGGGTCCTCTGGATCATGGGAGGATACGGTTCAGCTTGTGACCATAATGGCATATGATGATGAACCTCACAGACATCCCACGAGCCAGTGGAGCGATTATACTAGCCACAGCGGATTTAATGAAGACTATCCTTATATGGACGACCCTATATCATATACTGATATAGATGATACTTGGGTTAACCAGTCTCCGGGTCAATTCGGGGTCATAATAGAGACCGCAGATTATCAAAGTCCTGGTATGTCTATTGTTGTTAATGGCGGAGATAGTATTAACGGGGAGACTACCTACTCTAAGGAGGCTCACGTTTATGACTTTCAAGATTTAACGACTGTTGATGCAAGTGTTAATTTAGATATAACAGCAGTAGTATCTGGATATGACCCAGTTCCTACTCATTTTCAACTCAGGATTAGAGCCGTCGGGTTCGAGTGGACCTATACTCCCGCTGCTCAGGTTAGCCCTACACTTAGTTTTATAGATTTCCCTATAGTAGATGATTTTGAGTTGCAATTAAGAGCAGGTAATGATACCACAGGAAAGTGGTCATCCTGGAGTAATATATTAAGATTAAGTCCTGAAGCTCCATAACCAGAATAAAATTAATCTTTTGATAATTTGATTAGATTAAAGGAAATTAAAAATGAAGACAAAACCAGAAATATTCTCATTGGATAATGTTGTTGGCTCCGTAGAGGTGTGGGTAACTACTAATGGAATCTTAACAAAACACACTAAGGCATCCAACTCTCTAACGGATAATTTTGGAGATTTTGCAGCTGGTGCTGTAGTTGGGTTGTATGTTCCTGATAAATTCAAAATAGGAACCGGAACAACCCCTGCTGATCCTACAGATAATGATTTAGAGACCCCTGTAGCAGGGTTTTCCAAGGATATAGGGACACTATCAGCAAACTCTAATGTTGTATCCATGGAGTTACACGTTGCAGCAGAAGAGGCTCACGCAGGTAACCCCGTTATAAGTGAATTCGGAATATACTACAACTCAGGCAGTATATTACTGGCAAGAGTAGTGATCGATGACCCAATAACCAAGACGGATTCTGCAACAATTAATATTCTGTGGACTTGGACCCTTATAAATCCCAGCTAATGTTTAATATTAAAGGAACCACATTTTATACCGTAGGAAACGTTGAGTCTCCGGAACATACATCCGAAATCAATAATAACGTAGCTCTACCTTCTGTAGAAGCTTTAGTTTTTGCTTCTTTTGCAAAAGGAGATAAGACTTCTTTTTATAAGTTTTTAGCTGTTGGGGGAGGTTCTAAAGAACACTTTATAGACCCACAAAATCCTCCTGTTAGTTCTGATTTACTAAGTGAGCTGGGAGATACTCCTAAATTATTCTCCGAATTTTATAGAAAGCCAGTGACATTCACTAGATTCATAGATCCTAATACCCAAGATGATAACAAATTTACTGCTACAAATTATGGGATCATAGAATTAATTTGGACCTTCTCAAAAGATGAAGCAGTGGGGACATGGAGAGAACTTGGAATATTTGCTGGAGATTCCACTGAGGAAGCCAACTCAGGAAAATTGGTCCACTATCAAACTATACAAGATTTTGAGAAAACTCCTTCCTTCGTTATAGGTAGGGATTTCAATTGGCACTGGAGGCTGGATTTTAACGAACCCCAGTAATAATTATGGCAGATGTAAAATTTAAAGGCTCAGACTACTATAAAATCAAGACATTTGATTTCCGCTCTTTACTGAGTGCCGAAGTTAATGAATTGCAGGATATACAATCATTTGAGGGACAGGAATCTCTAAAGTTAACAGTAGGGGATGGACCTAGCGGGGAATCCTGGAAAGTAGTAATAAAGAATTCTTCAGAAATTAGCATACAGCCTGGAATATTTACCCATGGCGGTAATGTATTACATCTAACAGAGTCCGTTGATATAGAATATGATGACGGAAGTCAAACTTTAAGTAATGGTTTCCGATACATAGTATTTTGTACTTATAAAGATATTGAAATAACTTATATTGATGATCCTACCCTAAAAGATCCAAATACCGGAGAAACCAGCACTAGAATGGGTAGGGAATATACCTTCGGAGTACATAAAGAATGGTCAGATGTTTCGATGGGGACCAATTATATCCCTCTTTCGTATTTTGTCTGGAAGAATGATGATCTAGTAGCCGGGGATCTATTTGACTTAAGATTTAAGTTTGCTCAACATTATGTAGTTGATGGATTTAACGTAGCATCTTATACCGTTGAGAATGACAAAGCAGTAATTACCTTGGAAAATGGTAGTCTGTCTTACTTAAGTGTATTTAAAAGATTGGTGTCCCCAACAGATGACGATGACCTGAAGTTCGAGATAGATTTATCAGCTGTTGGTACGCAATCTAGATACCAAATTGGATACCGACTTAGTTCTTATTTAGCGGAACCCTATAATGTATCGAAAGTAATTGTTAGTACACTTTCTACTAGTTCTTATGAAGGACCTTTTGTTCCGTTATATAATATTACTGTGGATAGTTCTCAGGCGGTTCAGTCGGAGACTAACGATATCAGAAGGTATGAGCCCTTAACAAGAAGGATCTCTTCTAATCGTTCCCTAGCTCTTGCTGATGTGTCATTTTTGAAACCATTGCAAGCAGAGTCCCCCGATATGAGCGTATCTGTCAATGACGGCTGGTATTACCATAGTGGGGTATATAAAACCCACAGCAAACAAACTATTCCCCACGGATTAGCCACTACCGGAAAACATAGAATAGATGTTGTAGGATTTGACTCCAGCAATTCTTTGACCCTATATAAAGGGGATGAAGTTGACATCGGAGAAACTCCTGTTGTTAAGAGCGACATCCCTTCTAGCGTATATAGGATTTACCAAGTTCAGATAGCTGGGACTACCACTAAAATAACAGATGCTTCTGACTTTTCTGATCCCCAAACCGGAGAGATAAAAGATCTCAGAAACCTCTTTGAATATTTTATAGATTCAAGTGGAATTTACGTTGATAGATCGGGGTTTTCTGGTACAGAAACAGGTGGGTTATCTACAATTGGATCTGGAGACTCTCTTGAAGATACACTGGCAGATATAGAATCAAACTTAGTAATCAAGAAGACGTTCACTGATTCCCTGGGAATAACTCCCCAGGATGATACCTCAGACGCTATTTTTGATGATATAACTGGAAAGGTTATTCTAGGTCACCAAACTTATATTAGCGGTAATACAGATAACTCTACGAAGGTTGGTATAAAAGTCTCTAGAGATCAATCAGAAGAGAATAAAATTGTTATTGAAAACACTTGGGACCCTGAATTGAGACAATTAACTTCTCAAGGGGTTCTTCCCGCTACTATGCACACACACCCTGGAGAAGGGGCACTTGAACACGGTTCTCCCATTATAGTGAAAAGAAAGATCATAGAAAATAGAGATGAAGAGAGGGTAGCTTTTATATCTGATTTCGTTTTAGATGAGGTTCAAGATTCTCCTTTTATGCTTATTCCAACTCAGGGAGGCATTCCAGCTCATATAGGATTAAATATAAATACTACTGGAGGAGTGGAATTAACTGAAGATGGATTTACTGTAAAAGTAGATAAAACTAAAGGTCTAAAAAGCACCGTTGATGGACTTGGAGTATATGCACACACTACCCAATCTGGGATAACTTTTATAGACGACGGGGGAGGGGATTATTATATAAAGCTATCCCTGAACCAAGGGTTTTCTATTAATAATGAAAATAAGCTAACCTTAGATTTAGACGGGGACGGAGGATTAACTGTAGGGGCAGGGGGGTTTGCTGTAGGTGATCCTATAAAGATAGTAGAGGAGCTACAAGGTCTAGGGACATCTCCTAGTGATAAGTTAATAGTAAAAACTACAGGAGCCCTGGAATTTACTGGTGGCGGTGACGTAACTATAAGGACCACTGATTTCGACGGGGGACCCAAAGAGTCCTTTTTGGAGGAAGAGGGAACCACAACTGGTAGCAAGACTCTTTTAAAGGTTAAAATTGATTCTGATGGAGGACTTCACGGAGTAGGTGGTGAGCTGGCAGTTAAAACTGGTAGTGGGTTAGAATTGTCCGGTGGCTCCGTTGTTTTAAAAACTTCTGATTTAGTTGCTGTAGCCGGAGACAAGGGGATAATAGAAAATGCTGGAAAACTAGAATTAAAGTTGAATACCTCTGGCTCCTTAATAATGGATGTGAATGGATTAGCCTTGGCAGTAGATACCAATAAAGGTCTAGTAATTAATCCGGGGGGGATAGCAATAGATTTGAAAGATACCGATCCAGCTCTTGAATTTGACGGTAATGAATTGGCTATCAAGATGCCAGCTGTGGAAACTAGCGGATTAGTGAAGGATGGCACAGGATTAAATGTTAAGTTAGATCCTAATGGTGGGCTAGAGCACACTACAAATGGAGTTAGAGTAGAGGGTTTGGTGACTAATTCAGGAACAGCTTATTTATTTGGAGGACTAGATGTTGGCTTAGGGGCAGTCTCTGAAGAACTTTTTTCTTACGATATCAATGATAAAACATTTAGTTCTCTCGTAAAGAGAGCTGATGAAGCTGCTAGCTACGGATCTAAAGGTGCGGGTTCTTTTGTAGTGGGAGCTAATGATCTTCACTTATTTAGTGGACAAGATTTTTCGGGTACAGAAACAGGAATTCACTGTAAATATGACATTGGAACAGGAATACTATCCGTGGTATCTCCCTCAGTAGGCTTCGACGCATCTTTTTCTTTATCTTTAGCCCTTAGTTCCACAGTAGGTTTGGTTTTGGAGGGTACAGATACATCGAGGTTAATCAGAAAATATACTACAACAGGGGGCTGGGTCACCTTGACTAATACATTAAACTCCCTCGGCGCTTATGATGATACTTCTTGGGGACCTGTTGGAGATTCATTAGACTCCACTTCTATACTTTATACTCCAGGGCAAGTTCAAGATACGGTCCCCGGACCTGTTTTCTTCTCCAGCAATTTTTATGAAGTTAACCTGAATGGAGTTAATCCTACTGAGGTGTCAAGTATTAATACTCTTACAACGGCCCCAAGCCCTACAGGCTATGGGTACGGGGCAAAAATTGAGTCCATAGCTAGGGTAACTTTTGTAGGCGGGGAGGACGACTCTGTTCATTATTCTGAAACTTTTACTGTGGATTCGGCTGGATTAGTTGTGTATAGAAATAGAATTCCCTACCATACGATAAGCAGGGCTACTTATTGCAATTCCGGAAACACTTTATATGTATTTGGTGGAAATAGAGCTTTTGATGAGCCTGTTGATAATATTTTATCTTATGACAATACAGTGTGGAAATATGAAGGGAAAACACTATCAAAGAACAGTAATGGAACCGGGGATTTTAATTAATTATATAAGATCTTATACTAATAAAATGGAAATATTAGAATTATTTGATAAGTTTGACGAGAATAAAGACTCCTTGAGATCTAAATCTGAGTTGTTACCCTTATTTCAATCTAGGTTTCAGTTAGAGAACTTTTGTTTAATAAAGGATGCTGTGGATGAATTTGGGTTGTTTAGAAAGTGTAACAATGAAATAACGTCTAGAATGAACAATATGGAAAAATTTTATTTCTCTTATAAGAATTTAAGAATCGATATTGACGAGGCCAAGTTTAAAGGCGAGACTAAAGTGGATGAGTTCGAAAGACGTAGATGGAATATTGTCCTGGAAGAAAAAACATTATCATTAAGAAATTTAGAGGTTGCAGTCAGAAATGTTTTGGAAGAATTAGAGATTCTAAGAACTCCTTTCGAAGCCTTATATAATAAGTTCAAAGATGAAGATATAAATAAGCTGGAAGCTAATTATTGGGTTAGAAAATACCGTAAAGATATGGAACATTTAATAAAATTTAATAAAATAGAAGAATTGGATGTTATGGTGTCCGAATTCGGCAAGAACTTCTTAGCCGATGTAATAAAAGGTTTGCCATCCAATATGATTGAAAAGACTGAGGCCACAGAGGGAGAGGATTCAGATGCCTAATTCCACATCATTATCGCATAGTCCACTAAAGAGAAAGACTTTTACTTTAACTCAAAGTACTCCGTCTTCGGTTGCTACTCCCTATAAAGAAAGATTGATTCATTCCGGGTTGGTAACTTCTGTTGTTACGGTACAAGGCGGTAGAACTACTATAACAAGTGAAGGAAATCCTATACCAGCCATATCCCCTATAGACTCTAGTGGGGAGTTGAAGCCCCCACCTACTTCTCTTCCTCATATTAATCCATATGCACTAGGGTATCCTGTTAAAATAATCGCTATAGATGAACAAGTATATAATGCTCAGGTGTACTTAGCTAAGAACATAGGTCAGGATTTTTCTCTTGAACTCGACGTTGCTATTCCAGAAGAATGGATAGAGGGAGCCAGATGGGATATATATTATCCTATGGATGATGGGATAAGGTATGCGTCCACCATAAGTGCTATTTCCCAGGATAACTTAGTGTTTACTGGGGAGGCAAATAGTGTTGATAAAGGGCTGGACACTGTAGATACCACGATAGGAGTCCCATCTGCGGCTTTTCCAGATCATAATTTGATTACTATAAGTGTATCTAGTGGAGATATTCAGGTAAGGACCCTAACTTTCTTGAATAGGATAGGGGACCCAGCCCTTTTTACAGTAGACAGTGAATTTACAACTCTCCCAGAAGTGGGTGACATTATTATTGTTACCAGCGCTAAATGGACTGGGTTTTGTAACCCTATATATAACCCTTATCTAAGCCAAAATGACCTTAAAACTTTTCTTACTACTTCGACTCCTGATCTACCAGATCCTTTGGAAGGGGGACCCGATAAAGAATTAAATATAAAAGATCCGTTATATGATTCGGACGTCACTATAGGGGATAGTAATGCCGTTCAATATCCGGTTTTTGACTATGAACTGGAGTACGAGACTGGAATTATAACGTGGTATGGAAATTCCGTGATGGGGTTGAAGGGATTAGATGTCACCCCCAATGTTGATTTAGTCAGCGGGGAATATTCTACCGTAACACCTTTAATTCCATATAATTCCAAGTTAGGGTGGAAAGGAACAGTCTTAGGCTCTACTAATTTTGTGACTGAGTCGCAAGCCTTTACATTAACAGAAGCCCAAGAGGCATCTGTACTACACCATCACGGCAATCTCTACACAAAAACAATAAACAGGTATCATAATACCACATTAGAGATAGGGACCATAAACAGTTACACAGATGCTAATATATTACACGTATCCAAGTCTGATATTGATAGATGGAACGAGAATTCGTTGTGGAATTTTCTTAAATTTTATACTATAACTACCACTGCTGGTGGTTGGTCAACTGTGAGTTTGATTGATCCAGTTAATGACAACAAGATTATCGTTTATGGATCTCAGTTACTAATTTTGGGTTCTATACAAACGTCTTCCCTAAGTGGAGGGGTTCTCATTAAGTTCGACCCCGGCTTTGATTTTAATATTAATTTGAGGGCCACTATTGCCGGAGGGGGCGGAGGGGGCTCCGGAGGAAAAGCTTATGCCAATTCTCAAGCGGGTTCTACAGCTGAGACAGGAGGATCATCAACCCTGTATACTCAGACAGCGGGTGGAACTAACTCTGTGTTGGTGTTGACTGGAACAGGGGGCTCCGGAGGACTTGGAGCTGGATTAACTGGAAATGATGGGTCAGTTGGATCTTCTGGAATTCTTAATGTACCCTTGGACAATACTAAAGAGATAGTCTTTTTTGGGGGTTCTGGAGGAGATGGAACTTCTGGAACCACTGGCCAGGATGGTAACTTTGCTGTGGGGGGCTCCGGAGGACTTGGATCTTCATCTATTTCTACTATTGGTTTTAGCGGAAGTCAAGGAGCAGCAGGAGGATTCGGTCAGCCAGGAGGAGCGGGTGGACTGGGAGGAGGATTATATGATCCCATCTTTAGTCAATCCTCTATAGAATCGGGATTTGATGCAGCTATATTATCAAAAGCAGGATTAAAAGGTGGGAATGGAGCTTCCAATGGTCACAATAACCTCTCTGCTGGAGGTGGAGGAGGTGGAGGTCAAGATGGATACTTATATTTGGAGTTATTGTAATGTTTTATAAAATTGATTCAAAGGGAATTATAATCTCGATGTCTGATTTCGATATTCTATCCGATAAAGAGATCTCAGAGGGAACTAAATTGGTTGCCAAGATTGACTATCCTTTAAGAAACGTCCTTTTTAATACTCCCAAGTTTGATTTTAAGAAAATGTCTTGGGTAGAAGGATCACGTAAAAAAAGAACCAAGAGAGATAAGGAAAAGACTCTGACCGAGTATAGGAAATTCATTTCATCTTCGTATAAAGAATCTTGCAGAGAGTTTACTTTCCGGAAATTTCCTGTTCATTCCCAATTGGAAGTCTTATATGATGCTGTATTCGGAGATAATAAAGATTCCAAGTTACTAGATGATATAAAGGCAACTAAAGATTTTATAGCTACCAAAGTCACAGAAATATTGGAATTAAGTGAAGAAGACATCTTTGAGCAGATCGATAACGGAAACCCTATTATTAACGATTTAGTTCAAGAGACACGGGAATTCCTTGAAAAATTAAGTTGAATACCTTATAATACGGTCCAAGTTATTTATACTTATGACCATATTAGATTCCTTAAAAAAAGGGGAGAGGGATGTATCTTCCCTAAAAGTTCCTCATCTCAATCCCGGTATCCAGCTGAAGGACTATCAGAAGGTTGGCGTTGCCACTCTGTTTTCTTACCCTAAACTTATTTTATGGGATCAAGTTGGACTCGGGAAATCCCCTACAGCTTTTTCAGCCTATGTGCTCAAGAAGGCTGTAAATCCAGATTTAAAATTTATATACACCACTGTCAATACCGCTCTTCTACAAGCCGAGGAAGAGTTCCACAAATTTTTTAGTGGATTTAAAACTTGCTCGGTAACTTCTTCCCATCTTTATGAATATTCTGGTGGAGAGTCTAAGAAGACCAAGAGATTTAAGAACAAACAGCATAGAAAGGATTGGTGGGAACACAGTGACTTCGATTGCTATTTCCTAGGCCACACCCTCTTTAAGCTGGATGCTCCTTATATTGGGTTTTATTTGAGACCATACGCCCTAGTTTTGGATGAGGCTAACTATTTCAAAGGCATTAACCCCATTATCGGGAAATCTATACTAGAAAAAGAACGGGAGAACCGAACTTTATCCAAGACTGAGCGTGATAATTTTTGTTCGGTAGCCCATAAGAGAGCCAAACAACTGGCCAGGAAGTCAGAGGCAACGTGGTTATTAACAGCCGATCCTCTAGAGAATTCCATAAAGGATGTATTTGGTTTGGTAGATATAATAGACGAAAGTATCTACGGAGATTCCGAAGATTTCATCAGAAATTTTTGTAGAACTTTTAAATTCCAGGTTCCAATGAAATCCTGGGGAGCTGGGCGTCATGCCGAAATAGAGACCATAACTGAGTATGTGAACAAGCCGGAATTCAAAAGACGGTTTCATAACATTTCCATAGGGAGATCCAGAAATGATGTTAGAGTCGAGTTACCGGATCTACAAGTTAGAAATGTTTACCTAGATCTTCCGGACAAACAGCAAAAGTTGTACAAGAAAGTGGAGACTGGGCTGTTTTCTTCCATGGGTGGATATACCAAAGCGGTAACTTTTAAAGAGCGGGATTCTATGGCTCTTGAAAATGCTATCAGGTGTCAGCAATTACTTGGATGCCCTACTAAGATTAAGGAGATGATCGATAGGTCTAAGGAATCTCTAAGTGAGGGTAGTAAGGTTTACGCTAAGAAAAGAGTAAACAAACTCAAAAGAGCCTCAAAAGATATAATGGGATTCATTTCCAGTGATGAGGGCGAAGAATATGTTCAGGAGTGGGGAGAAAAATTCAGCTGGCTATTAGATATTCTGAACTTATTTAATTTAGATACTACAGTCAAATTAGAAGAGATTAAAAGACTTATTTTTGATGAATTACGTGGCCAAAAGATTATTATCTATTCCAGTTTTTTAACAGTTATAGACTACTTGGAAGAAAGATTAACCGGGTTGAAGTCAGATAAGAATGACAAAACGGAGAAGCCTTTACGGATACTAAGAATAACAGGCAGGGAAGATCAGGAGCAGAGGAACAAAAATAAGAAACTCTTTACAGAGTCGGATGATTACCCTATACTCTTAGTAACAACAGCTGCGGTTAAGGCCCTAAATTTACAGGTAGCCAGCATAATTATATGTCATGACTACCCGATGACTTGGGGAAAACTCAGACAGCTGGTGGGAAGGATGGTCAGAATTGGTTCTACCCATCCAATGGTTAGTTTAATTTCTTTAATAGTTAACAATACTGTGGATCAAGTGTGGTTCGACAAACTGTATAGAACTCAAGAGGATGTAGAATACATCATCGGAGCCCTGGATAAGGACAGAGTTTTACAGGAACAGCGTACATTAGATCACTCAGATTTTGAATAATATGACATTTGATTTCAGCCAGATAAGTAAATGTAAGCCGGATATATCGGACTCTAACTACATTTGCCCCTTATGCAAGGGGAGCAAGCACCTAACACTTAAAGATGGCTCAAAAAAGGTTAAATGCGTTTGCTATACCTATATTAAAGCCTACTCTGTCCTGGGAAAGGATTTATATAGTCAATATGAAATCCTAGATCCCAACGAAAAGGAAACAGAGAAGTATGACCTATCGAGCTTGTGGGGCAAGAGTACGTATTTTTGGGTTCCAGATGGGACTAAAAAATTCAAGCCTTATTTAGCTCAGACAATAATGAAGATGTACCCGAGTTTAGCAATGAGGGGATTTAGATTTGCCTATGAAGAGTTTTTTGAATTAATGCAAATTTACCTAGGACACCGAGGGGATAGATATTCTGATCTATTGGATTTTATACAAGTAAACCCTGCCTTTTTTATTAGAATTGGTGATACTGAGATGACAAACAAACATCTAGATCAAGCAATGAGGCAGTTCGTTAATAGTATTTCCCACAGAGAGGATAAATTTATATGGTTTATCTCTTCCCATAGTCCGTCTAGTGATGTTATTCAGAATTGGTACAGCGAAGATTTTAAAAGTTGGATAGCCGAATTCGACAAGGAAAAGATAGTGTAATGGCTAAAGACGAATACTATTATACTATAATAAGATCTCTTCTTAGGGTTGATATTGAAGAGGATTCTGAATCGAAGCAAAGGTTTTATGAATATTACGTAAAGCATGACATAGATCCTGATAGAGAGTTTAAGCCTGTATTAGATTTTATATCTTCGTACTATAAGGATAGCGCAGGATTCCCTAGATATAGCCAACTTAAACAAAAAATAGTAGGGGAGGTGAATTTAGAGAGAAAACTTGAAGCCATAAAAGAAATAGAAATGCCAGAGATTGGCGATTTTATCTTTTCATTAGAAGAGATAAGGAAACTACAAATTAGGAACAAGATTCAGAAACTGTGTGATCGAACTCTCGATGACTTGGACGTTCCTAAGACTGAGTTAACAAATGATTTTATAGGAGAAACACTAGCGAAGCTAATAGAAGAAGCCAGTGATTTAGACCCTACCAGATCATTTAATGACTCCTTTATATCTGGATCGATTGGAGATTCATACACTAGTTATAAACAGGAGACAGAAGACATGAAGCTTAATAAGGCATCACACCAAGCGGTATTCTCTGGGGTTGGGATTATCGATAATTATTTACAAGGAATTAACCCCGGAAATCTAGTTTTTATTTGCGGATATACCGGAAACTTTAAGACAGGAGCCTGCGTTAATTGGGCACTTAATGCTCACTTACAAGGGAAAAATGTTTTATATATTACGATGGAGAATTCATTCTCGGAATTAAGGGCTCAATTTTTGAGTGCCCATGCTTGCAATAGTAAGTTTAATCCTAAGAATATTGAGATTCCTACTCATTCCCAGATTAGAAAAGCTACTTTTTCGAAAGAACAGGAGAGATTTGTTGACGAGGTCTTTAAGGATCTCTTTGAGAACTCTGATGGGATATACGGTAACCTTTTTTTACACCAACCTGATAAGGTTAATTTTACCTTGAGTGATGTAAAGAATACCTGTGTTCGTTATAATAACGAAGTTGATGGACAATTAGATTTTTTGGTCTTAGATAGTCCAGGGTTACTTTCTGTAGAAAAGGGTCCAAGGGACTTCAATAACAGAAACTGGATTATTAGAGAACTTAAGATGTTCGCCTCAGGATTTAATAATGGCAAGGGATTATCAGTATTGGCTCCGCACCAGATAAATAGGGATGGTTATCAGAGAGCAAGGGCAAACGAGGGTATTTTTGATCACAAGTGCGTGGCGGACCTCAATGAAGTCGAGAGAAGTTCAGACGGTCTTATCACTATTTATCTTGACGAAGAGTTAAGAAGGGTAGGCCAAGTTAAAGTTCAATTTCTTAAAACTCGCCACGAAGACATGCCTACAGATCCGGTACTGGTTAGTGCCGATCTTGGTCGCAGAAAGTGGGGAGATGATTATGAGGAACTCGATCTTCATGATTTAATGAATGAGAGTATTGTAGAAGCCATTGATTGGAATCCCGAGATCTAATGGCCAGTAAGAGGACTCTAAGACTACGCAGGGTAAGAGCAGAGGTTTCCATGGTAGAAAGCTACCCTCTTATCACAGGAGAAACGGTTATTTTTTATTCCGATACTCCTAGGCAAGTTAGATGTCTAATTCACGGACAAGATTTACATCCGTCGGCAAGGATTTACCCGGATTCGGGAATGTTTTATTGTCACGGGTGTAAATTGAGTCTAAATTCCCTGAGTTATTACATGAACTATAATGGGTTTGAGTTCTCGGATTACAGAGACGTAGAAGAAATGTTATTA
>Ga0257122_1001377_pt1 | contig 17285 bp, 12 predicted proteins | sample SI106_120metaG_FD_190146 | JGI IMG/M metagenome (GOLD analysis project Ga0257122, IMG submission 190146) | Marine microbial communities from Saanich Inlet, British Columbia, Canada - SI106_120 | ecosystem: Environmental > Aquatic > Marine > Inlet | place: Canada: British Columbia | collected... | reverse complement strand
GGGGCGATAGCGCAGGCGTATTCTCCGCTGAGATCTTCGATGCGGCTGGCAATCCCGTCGCGTATCTGAAGGGCTTCTACGCCAAGGGTTTCTTTTTCGCCAAGGGTATCGATGCCTGGGATGCGCAGCCCACCGCACTCGTTCACGGCGTCTATCGCAACGGCATGTTCAAGGGGCGCTACCATACGCGCTATGGAGATCAGGGCAAGTTGTGGGGCCGCGCTCAGGCAGGCGAGCTGAAGGGACGTTGGCGAGAAGAATGCGGACCCAACAACTATCATCCACCGGGTCAACCGTATCCCGGTCCCAACAACGATGGGCACTACGGACCCAACGGTGAATACTATCCCGATCACGACGGTTACTACCCACCCAAAGGCGAAGGGGACTATCCTCCAAAGGATGACTACTACCCGCCCAAAGGCGAAGGTGACTATCCCCCGAAAGATGACTATTACCCGCCCAAAGGCGACGGCGACTATCCCCCGAAGGATGATTACTATCCGCCCAAAGGCGACGGCAACTATCCCCCGAAGGATGATTACTATCCGCCCAAAGGCGACGGCAACTATCCTCCAAAGGATGACTATTACCCGCCCAAAGGCGAGGGCAATTATCATCCCGGTCCGGAACCGCAATGTAAAACGTTCGTACTCGGCGACGACACGAGCTGCAAGGCCGAGCCACAGTGGGCGAAACACGCATTCAAGCTATGCGGAAAAAAGGGTGCCCACCTGAAACATCTCTCCTTTGGCTATGCATGTGGTAAGGGTCGCTTTGACCGTGCCAAGCTAACCTGCTGCCGCTAATCTAGAGAGTTCTCCGCCGAAAAAATGCTCAACATGCTGAAGAAGGTTCGCTAAACGAAAGCGGTCGTCCGGCAGACGATGATTCGTGGGCTAGGTGCGGTGACTGACTTCGCTTTCGTCGTCGGGATAAATCAACGCTTCGTGAAAAGAACGCTCCCCATCTTCTACGTAACCGAGAAGTAGTTTGATGCTACGTATGGTATCCCAATTATCAATCAAGTAGTCTCCAGCTGCACTCTCTTCGCTATCGACGATCACTTCATCTGCGCTTTCCGAAAAATGCGCACCAATGTCATTGACCTGCACCGCCGCAAAAATGCCGTCCGGTTTTTCGATAACCACAGCGCTGCCTTCATTGGCGAGCTCTTCCGCTTTCGTGTCCGCATCTTTAGGATTGTTGAAATAGATCGCATCCGCCGAAGTCGTCAGTCCCTCACTCGCTGTCCAGCCGTCCCACATCGAGTCAAAGTCAATTTGACCAAGGGGCGTATTGCTATTGATGTAGGCTTCTGCTGGAGCCTGCGAGCCTGAAACCAGCCGCGAGAGGTAAATGCCTTGTGATAAATCATCGGCAGCCCCGTCGCTTTCGAGATTCTTCTCGCACCACAAGAGGTGCTTGAGGGCAAAAGCACCGAGTTCCATTTCTGATGGGCCATCCGTCGTATCCCAACCACCGGGATCGTAGTAGTGGGCCATCCTATTGCTTCGGCCCACATAGACCACCCAATGCTGTCCCCCCCTGACAGCGTCGCCTTCCTCTCTTTCGCGAGGATCTCCCTCAGTGGCAAAAATGGGAATCAAGACACCCCGTGGGTCTTGGAGCAGGAGTCGGTCTAGAAATGCGATAACGGCACGAAAACCCGATCGTCCGCTATCGTCAGACCTCGTGATGATCGACTGAGAAGACATCCGGAATCGATACTGGGCGCCAGTTTGCGTCCCGTGAAGTTCTTCCTGAGCTGGGCTGAATTGGTAGACAGCAGCAAATTCATTCAGCATATCCGGCATATTACCAATAACCGTACCCGAATCTCTCGCCTGCGCCTTATCCTTGATCCGCGTCTGGAGATCGCGGATGTCTTGCCCCGTCAGCGATTGCCCTGCTTCCATGGGAGCATCCGTAGCGATTCTGCCGCCGAATCGGAAGAAAAGGGTGCAGGTGGGTCCGCAATCCATATCTCCGCGGTCTTGTTTGATCTGATGCACGTTGGTTAGCGTGCCAGCTAGATTGTCGCAGCTCGCAGTCATTTCTTCTTCAACTCTTCGGCGCTGCCGTCCCCTTTTCGCAACGAGAGTTTCGGTGCGCCCGGGTCCTCTTTTTCCGTAGCTTTTCCCTTGCTGGCTGCAGGGGCACCGCTTCCAGCGGCTTTGGTGGAGCCGCCCTTGGGCGTCTCGCCTTCAGCGGCGACGCCGCTAATCGGCACATCCTCTAGCAGGATCCGGGTCGTTGGTTTGGCTCCCTCGGAGAGGGGATCGAGAACGATGGTCACGGTCGCCTTGGAGCCCCAAGGAAGCGTAAAGAAACGAAAGGAAATGCTCCCATTCACTTGATACCCTTCTCTTAGTGGCTTTTCAAAAGTCTTGCCGTCCACCTCGACCTTGATCACGCCGTCGAGTCGATTGTCGAATTGCGACATCACCGCGGCCACCTCGAAACAGCGACTATCGATGGAAATATGATGGACCTGGTTTGTGGCCAAGCCATCAACACCGTCAGCTAAGTCTTCCTGCTTTAGTTTGACATCCAACGTCGGTCCCCTTCGGCCCCTCAAATAGAGCGGCGATTATTCCGCTGCCTCGAAACTCTCAATTCGCCCTTCTTCAGAATACGGGTCAAACATCACAAAGCGATACCCGCGTTCGCTGCGACTGTAGCCGAGGTAGGTTTGCTGAGCTGCGATAACCCTTAGAAATGCCTTTTCGTCGACCCTATCCACAAGCCAGGGGCCGCCTCCATCGTGCAAGTAGTAGAGTCTACCTCTAGAGGTCCTTCCAAAGAGATGAAAAACCCCGTCGGTTCCTCGATCGAATGCCAACTCACGTAGCTCGCCACGAAGACGGATCTCTTCGAACCGGTGGGCAAATACGTCCGATTCGTTCAAGGCGGCCACAACAACTTCCACGGTTTTGCCGGCGGGCCCATCCCTAAATATCGCTTTGACCGCTTCTTCTGCGCCGTCATATCGGCAATCATAAAGGGGCAGGCGCGTTCGCATGAGTTGGCGCATGCTGATCATCAAGCCCGTATGGTCTAGCCTGACGTGGGTCAGTCCCCTGTGGGCGTAAACGATATGCACAAAGTCTTCATCAACACCGATCACCGGCGCAGCATCGAGACCCGGTGGAAGCCAATAGATGAAGATTTGCTTCAGGCCATCCTTTCCCAGTTGATGGCATTCGAGCGTCCCTTCCGGATCCAGCAGAAAGACAAATAAACTATCTTGACGATCGTAATGCGCGACGGGAAGAAGCTCGTAACCTTTGGGCAGAGTTCCACGGCCGAAGTTATCTTCTTCGGCCACACCCTGGTCGAAGGCCTGCGCCAGAACTTCGTTGCCTTCGACCCACACGACCCAACGCCGTTCACTTTGATCGAACGTCTCGTCTTGATAGCTGCTCGCCTGGGCGCAAAAGATCTGCTCAATCTTCGCACGAGTTAGAATACGTTGAGAAAAGCAGCAGGCGAGCGGACGGCACGGGTTGTAAAGGCGTAGGAAATGAACCAGATGCCCCTCAATAGGGCTCTGATAGAGCATTGTGAGTGCATCAAGAATCGGGTTGTCTCGGATATCATGAACGTCGATGATCGGTGCAGCCACAACTCTAAAAGGATATCGGGCGGATTCGATTTTCAGTTCGGCTGGCGGATAATTGAAAGTGGCTCGAATTTCGTATTCACCTTCCGGGAGGCCGTAGTGATACGACGCGAGATCTACGTCCCAATACCAGCTTTCACCGCCACCGAGCTCTTCGAGATCGGATACGTCCATGGGCTCAGAGGCACTGGTCATGGCCTGGCTCGTGAGGCCGTCGAAGTAGCGATACAGCGCGCCGTCTACCGTGAAGATCTCAACGCCGAAGGCCGAGCTCCGATCGTTTGAGCCTGGGATTGTCACGGTGTCCGGACCGGTATTGTCGAGCTGCAATTCAAGCTGCAGACCTTCCAGGGTCGTCAGTTCGGTCTTCTCAAGCTCTATGTCTAGTCGCAGAACCATGTTTCGCCTTCAGGGCTACGATTTACTGGGTAGGGCCGGAACTTTCCAGCCGCGAAGTCGAAGGTTGCACTTTCCGCAGAAATGCGGCGTCATTTTTCGAACCCCGTGATGATGCTCGTGCTTGCACGTGTTGCTGGGATAGCTCATCGTGCAATTATGATCATTGCGGTCGTGTTCCGCGGGTTGGCTCCCCGGCGCGTGCTCCCAATGGCGAATGAAGAGACAATGGCCGATTTCGTGGCTTATGTCGGCGTAGTATTTGACGGCCGGATATTTATAAAGAAATACCACCGAATCCGCAGCTCCCAACGAAAAGGCCGGGGCATCAAAGTTCGACGAGATAACGACGCGGCCATCGCCTGCGTTCTTTGCCTTCGCGGCCTTTCGAGCCTGCGATTGCAGCGCTCGCCTTTTCTTTCGGCTACGCGTGTTGCGGATATGTGGTGGCCAATCCACGACCGTGAATGGTCTGCACATCCGAAAATCGATCATCACAAAACCAAAATGTCCTAGACGACGGAGCTTTTCCGAAAAGAGGCGTGCTAGTGGAAGAAATGCCTTCAATTCGAAGTTGTCGGTGGTGAGCGCCTTGAGCTTGTTGATGTAGGCACTGGAGCTTTGTGAACCCTGTTTAGGCAGCGCCATTCCGTAGACACAACCGGCGTCAGCCTCTACCTTAACGCCCCTTTTGGGGCGAACATGCCTTTTAATCACACTCACGTATTCTTCATTGGTGATGAGATCGGCAACATCAAAGACCTTTACATCTGAAACGTCGAGGTCCATATGGGCGTTTTTGTATTCGGCAACAACCTTCTCCCACTTTATGCCTCCCTTTCTTCCGGGCCATCGAACAAGCGCCACAACTTTAGCCGAACGGCGAATCTGAAACGTCCCGGTTTTGGCATGAACACGACTCTGGGGCTCCGATGTATATTCGTGAGCCTTTTCCAGCGCGTCCTTATTGCTCAGGCCTTCGAAATCGAGTTCAGCCGTGATCTGGTAGCTATCCCCAGAAATGTAGGATGGACGAAAAAAGAAGCCAGCTTTTCCCAGGCAACCAGGATAGGTCTTCTTCTCATTTCCTACATATGCTTTCGTGTAGATCACCTTGTGCGCCCCGTCGTCTTCAACCTCGTATGGGTCGTAGGCATCGCCTAGGAGTGCGGCCGCCTTGTAGTTCTTGGCTTCGGTATCGCGTATGCCCCGGTAAGCTTTGGGGCAATTATCGCCGACATCGCCCTCCCTTCCCCCGTTAAGTTTGAGGCACTTTTCTAGATACGCTTTGGTTTGGCTGGGTTGATCGGCGGTCGGTACGAACTGGGGGCTGAGATCTTCCAGGGGATCGCCTATGCGCCAGTTCACACGTACATCACCAACGGCATAAGGTGATTGCACGCCTTTTCCCGCAAGGCTCTTGAGCATAATGGTCGCATCCACGGGAACCAAGGGGCGGTTCAGTCGTTGTGCCTCAACCTGGGATTTCTTACCGCGGTTGAATTCCGCGAGATTTTCGTAGGTGATCGGTTCGACGAATATGGGGGAGGTTTTGGTTGGGTCGGTAAAGACCTTGTCATTAAGGGATATCGACGGGCGCGGATCCTGTTCGGCATCGAGAGCGGCTATGAGGTCGTCTGAAACCCCGGTGTTGTACGAACGATGGTCGACCAAATAGAGGTCCTTGTGATTGTGCCGATAGCGAACGATGGCCTTCTTTAGGCAATCGTCCACATTTGTGCCCACCGGGCCACCGTAATACCCGAGTTCATTGAGCCTGTACTGTACCCATTTTTCCTTTTCAGTGTCGGGGTCGGGTTCCTCTTCAGGCACCCAGAAGCCATGAGATAGCGTGACTGAATGGTAGAGCACTTCGAATTTTTTGGATTCGCTGACCACTGCGCCGTGGCTAAGCTTGATCGTATAAGGTGAACAAAGGGGATTGATAAATCCACGGCCCTTGAGCACGCCGGACGTTGGCTTTTCCTCTAGCTTGCCATCCCAGGTCGCCGAATAGGTGCCCGCAGACTTTTCTTGTAGGTGGATCTTTCCCTTGTAGATTGGTCCGTCGGGGTATTGTTCGCTCGAAACCTCAAGGGTGACATCCGACTTCTTCATACCACTTAGCTGTACATCGAAGTTGAGTTTCTCTGAGCCGGGAGCAAAGCGAGAATCGACGCGAGTTATCTTTAGCGACTTCTTTTCTTTGGAATCAACCGCGCCGACCTGTTTTGCCAAGGCCGGAAACCTCAAATTGCAGTTGCCAGGTTTGCTCAGTCCATCGACGCGAACGACTCCATATTCGTTGGACCGCACACGACGGGTCTGACCGTCATCGAATATCAGCTCGCAGTTGACGAACATTAAGGGATCGTCGTTTGCATCCTTCAGCTGCAGCTCTATCCAATAGACCTTGTCGGTCTTTTTGGGTGCCGCGGCTGAGCTAGACTTCGGCCGCTTCTTGATCTTGATCGAGGCAAACTTCTGAATTGGGGGTCCATCATAGTCGTCGTCATCGTCCATGGCTCTATGCTCCTGCGCCCCTAAGACCGGTTGCCGAGGCAATCTTAGCGCGTATCGGCTAGGATCGGCAAACAGAAGCCCCGTTCGTCAAGCTTGACCTGCAGGCTATCTGAGGAGAAAATCGGACCCAATGGCGAAGACGATGTTTCAGATCTCGGGTGCCGCAGACAGCGGAACCATCACGGCGGTTCTGAAGAAGCCCAGCGGTGAAAACGCGGACCTCAGTCTCGATGCGCCGGTGGAGTTGAGCGAAGCCGGTGAACATCTCTTGAGTTTGAGTGTACCGGGTTTTGTGCCCATCAATATCACGCTCGATGTGACCCCTGGTGGCGCGGCCCCGGGGGTGAAAGCCAAAGACAACTATTTGCCCCTCGGATGCTTGCTCATTCGGCAACGCTTTAAAGAAGTCGTAGCAAGCACCCAAAGTGACTGGCTCTTTCTACTGCGCTGCGATTTCACGCATCCTCGGGAATTGGTGCTCGTTGCGGGCATAGAATCAGGTCGTGCGGGAACCGATTTTGATCTCTTTGCCCATACACGACGCAAGGATCAAACGAGCGAGACACATAAAAGCATCGAACCTGCCGCCGACGCAAATACCATCGTCACCCACTTCAGTTTCGCTACGGGAAAACGCTCGAGCTATATGTTGCGAAGCCCATCTCGCTGGATGGTGGTCGATGAAGAGGAGCACGGCCGGCCCGCACCGCGAGAGCAAAAGCCAGAGGGCCTATCGATCACCCACGCTTACGATTGGATTATCGATGCTGGCAAAGCCCTACCGGGCAGAGTGGTTGAACTCAGCATCTTCGGGCATGCCTGGAAACAGGGGCCGATCTTGTTGGGCACAGATGACATCCTACGCGACAAGATCAAGCGAGATCCAAATGACCATGACTGCCGCATCAAGGATTTCAACGGTTCGGTGATGGATGTCAATGCGTTCGCCAAGGCATTTTCCGCAGAGGCCCAAAATCATGTTTTCGGCTGCTATGGCAATTTGCTCTATAAATGGTGTGCACGCGTTCTGCAGCATCCAAGGCCGAGTGACCCAAATAAGAAATTCGTTGTTAGAAAGAAGAATGGATCGCGAGCAAAGATGACTTGGGATGCCTGCCACGCCGTGGTGGATAAGGCATTGGTCAAGAACTATAGTTATGCCCTGGCTGTCGCCACCGGATGCCCCACCTGGGCCGGTACCCCCGGAGCGGGCTCTTCCTTCGCTCGAAAAGGCCGCCGCCATTATTGCGAGATGGATATGCGAGCCTTTGGCATTTACGTCGAGGCAGTGGCCAAGACGTTTGAGCTCGAGCACGATGCGCAATGGTATGTTAAATATGTTCCCCGCTTGGCCGAAGCTCAGGTCGCCCCATCCAACGATTCAGCCGGTACTGCCGCCAAAGCCACAACGCCCAAGGAAACACCCCAACAGGCTAACGCCGAGAAAAAGGAAGAGGGTGTCGAAATAGTTGAGCCTACGGCCGACCGCAAACAGTACGTGAATCTGCCAAAGGGGACCCATCAAGGCCGCTTGGTCCAAGTGAAGGCGAAGCTCACACCGCCAACGCAAGGCACGGATGTACATTGGAGCTTTGAAGGGCGCAGTCATCTGCCGCAAAAGCTATCCATGGGGAAGGCAGGGTTCGGCAGCATCAATTCCCCGACCGAAACGGCAGTTACCAAAACGGATTCCAGCGGAGTGGCCTCTGTTGACTTCTATGTCTCACAGCAGGGCGGTGATCAGTTTCAGGTCATCGCAAGCCGTTCAGCTACCGCGCAGGGCTCCAGCAGCAAGACGATCACCGCATGGCGCAAGATCTACTACGAAATGGACACCATGAAGGGGAAAGATGGTACCCCCGCAAGAATTCTGGACCAACACACAAAGCTCCATCCTTGGTTCAGAAAGGTATTTGTAGAGCTGAAGCATGAAGGAAAAGACCAGCACCCGCCACATCGCCTGAATTTCCCCCCAAGCGGCTCGCTTCAAGGGGAATTGTCCAACTTTGGGTACGACTATTTCGCCGGCAATAAGGCACCTTATCAAGCTCATCTTGTTGCCATCGAGCATTGCGCCAAAAAGGATACGGTAGAGGTCGTTGAATTCGAGTTGAAATCATATTTCGGTACGCTTCCAACGAAGTACAAACTCTACGTCTACGACGGTGAAGAGCCCGAGAAGTGGCTCACCTACGCCAAATACTGCTATCCCAAGGGGCCCAAGGATAAATATGGCCGGCTAGACTGGAAGGAGCTGGACAAGAGCCTCGTGGAGATCAACACGGGGAGCGATGGGAAGGCACGGGCATCGGTATTTCTCTCGGCGAAGAGCGGGCTGACGGCAAGCCCAGAAAATCCCCTGCGGTTGAAATTCACGCTCCGACTGGCCAAAGAGCGCGTCGCCTTTCAAATCACAAAGAGTCCGAATACGTTCTTTTGCGATGGGTTTTTACGTGGGCTCTGGGATCAGAAGCTGTATGAACACAATAAGATTGCCATAATTGTTCACGAGATCGCACATGTGCTCGGCATGGTACCCGCCGATGCCGACTCGTTTGCAGATACTTCCACGGGGCCACACTGTGAGCTGAAAAGTTGCGTGATGAACAGAGCGGTATCCTCTCACACCCGGCTTGGCTTTTGTGAAAGTTGTACCAAAGCGATTTTGAAGTTGGATTTCAATAGCAACATGGGGGCCTTTAAATACCGAGGCAAGGGGCCGAAGAGCTAACAATGGACTATCCAAACTACGAAGAATGCCTAGAGTCCCCTCCCGTCGATGAAGCGATGCCTGGCATCAACGCGAGTTTTGCCGGCGGAGAAACTCGTAGATCCTTCACCCTCGGCGAACCGTGGTTGGTCTACGGCACGTTGTGCGCCGGGGAAGATGTGGCTCCAGAGCTTGGACCGCAAACCTCAAACTATCTTTTGATGGTCGTGACCCATCGTGAACTGGCATCCATTAAGGCAGCGAACGTTCAAGATTTGCCGAGGATACTCGAATACCAACCCCCAGAACCGGACGCCATGCCTGTGGTGGGGGTCACCCTCTTTTTCAACATAGATCTAAAAGAACGGGGCAATCTGCCAGATGAGGTGGGAAAGTACTGGGTACTTTTTCAATTGGGCCCCTATGTTAGTCCGGTGCTCGAGTTTGAAGTCGTGGATCCGAATGCGCAACCTGCTGAGGACGACGCTTTCGGAGTTGACGATGACTTTGGTGTCGACGACGATTTCGGTGCCGACGACGACTTCGGTGAGGATGAAGGAACCAGACTCGATACGGGGGTTCGAATTCTACCGCCGAAAATTGATCCTTGATCCTTCTGAGACTCCGCCTCAGGAAACTGAGGCTCGGGTGGCGAAAAGAGGCACTTCGCTTGCGAGCAAAGTTGCGATATTGTCTCCGAACCATGGACAAGTCAGAGCTCGCCCGCTTCCACCAAACGTTGACCACAATGCGCCAAGAGATCATCGCTGCGGGTGACATCAAAGTGGACCCCAACCGAAAAGATGAATCGACTACTCCCGACGAGGATGAGCAGCCTCTCAATGAGATGGAGCAGGTGATCGCCTCCAACCGCAATCGTCGGCGCCAGGGATCCTTGAATCAAATCGACGAGGCCTTGAAGCGTTTGGCTGACGATCCCGAGTATTTTGGCGAATGTCTAGAATGCGAAGAGCCCATTGCTGAAGGCCGGTTGAAGCTCATGCCCTACGCGGAATATTGTGTGGCATGTCAGCAAAAGAAAGATCCGGCGCGGGATGGCAAGAGACGTCACCTGCGGGACTTCGTTTCCTGAGCCTCCACTGCGCCGATCGTATCTGCATGAAATCATAGCCGATATCGCCATGCATGACGGGCGATTCGAGAAGGGCATAGCCGTCTGCCGAGGCTCTTTGACGCTCACTGAAACTTCCAATAGGCTCATACTCTTTGATCAGCGAGGGTAGCGATGGCAGCGATGAAGCGCGTGTGGATCACATCTCTTTCCGAGGAAATCACCGAGGCGGCCGGTTGGGTCCAGGCCCTGCACAAATACGCGATAGCCGCGGACGGCCGAGTCTGGGATGACAACATCAAAGAACGCGCTTGGTTCAAGGTCAGCGATGTTATCGCCGAATGCGATCTGTGGCTGATCCTTGGCCGCGACGAAGATTTGGCGAACGACACGATTCGCTACGGCCTATCGCTAACCGCTTTGGAAGTGCAGGCCCGCAAAGGGCATGGCTTTCCTATCTTCCTTGCGAACCAAGGAGAATTACCTACGGCAGAAGCGCTGCCCACGCCTTTGCGTGGCGCCCAAGTTTTCAAATCCGACGACCCGAAAATTGCCGCTAAGATGACGGCAAGAGTGAGCATGGCCCCGAAGAAGGTCGACCCGCAATATCGACTCGCACTGCACGCTCCGCCCGTTGGCGTATGCTACGAATTGGGCCCCGTAGAGGGAAAATGGGATGGTGTTCTGTTCGCTATCTCGGCGGATAGCGGCGAAATCGCGGCCCAAGCGCCCGGCCCCGTGGGCAAGCCTCCCGAAACGGCAACGCTCGAATATCCGATGAAGGATATTAAACTTAGCATGGGGGGCCAAGACTACGTCGCTGTCGCCGTTAAGAATAGCATCGAAACCGACAGTTCGTACTACGCTGTGGTTAACGGCGAGCCATCGTCGATTCTCTTCGGTCCATTTTCCTACGATGCCGAAGAACAAGCCGACTTCTTTTCCATTCGCCTGAAATGAGCGCTGGCTCTAGCGCCAAAACCCTCCTCAGCGCAATTCCGAGCGGGGGCGAAACCGATCCCGATAGTCTGCTGGAGATTTTCCTCGACTGGGTCGCGGGCAAGGGAATCGAACTTTACCCGGCCCAAGAAGAAGCGATTCTTGAAGTTTTCGCCGGCAACCATCTCATCCTCAATACCCCCACCGGTTCGGGAAAATCCCTGGTGGCGGTGGCTGTTCATCTCTTCGCGCTCGCGACGCAACGGCGGTCGTTTTATACGTCGCCCATTAAGGCGCTGGTGAGTGAGAAGTTCTTCGAACTATGCGCGGAATTTGGTGCCGATAACGTTGGCTTGCTCACCGGTGATGCGAGCATCAACCATGACGCGCCGATCATTTGCTGTACTGCGGAAGTTCTGGCCTCTATGGCGCTCACCGAGGGCGATGCAGCCAAAGTCGATTTCGTGGTTATGGATGAATTTCACTACTATGCCGATCGCCAACGCGGTGTAGCCTGGCAAATTCCCCTACTCCTATTGGAGCGTACAACCTTCACGCTGATGTCCGCCACCCTGGGCGATATGACAGCGATGAGCGACCATCTGGAAAAACGTACGTCGCGGAAAGTATCGCTCGTTAGCTCGGTAGAACGACCTGTTCCATTGGATTTCAGCTATAGCAAAACGCCATTGGTCGACGCTATCCAGAGTTTTATCGTCAACGACCGGGCTCCCGTCTACGTCGTCAACTTCACGCAGCGTGACTGCGCCGAATTGGCCCAGGGGCTCACCAGTATCAACTTTTGCAGCAAGGAAGACAAAGCGCGCATCGCTAAGGCGCTTAAAGGTACAGAATTTGATACCCCCTATGGCAAAGATATCAGCAAATATGTTCGTCACGGTCTGGGAATTCACCACGGTGGCCTCCTACCGAAGTATCGTTTCCTTGTAGAACGCCTTACGCAGCAGGGTTTGCTCAAGGTCATCTGTGGCACCGATACCCTGGGCGTGGGTATCAATATGCCCATCCGCACCGTGCTTTTTCGGCAACTCTGCAAATACGATGGGGAGAAAACGAAGATTCTCTCCATTCGTCATTTCAAACAAATCGCCGGGCGCGCGGGTCGAAAAGGGCACGACGACAAAGGATGGGTGGTCGCTCAGGCTCCGCCACATGCCATTGAAAACCTGAAACTCAAAGCCAAAGCGACCGCCGCGGGCAAAAAGAAGTTCACGGGTAAGAAACCGCCTGATCGTGGATACGTTCATTGGGACGAATCAACTTTCAACAAGTTGGCGAATGACCCTCCCGAGGAATTGATTTCTCGATTTCGTGTCGACCACGGCATGCTGCTAGCCGTGCTTCAGCGGCCTAGCGAAAGTCTGGGGCGCCGAGGCGGATATGGCGACCTTCTAGATCTCATCGATCGTTCGCACGACTCCAAAGGCCGGAAGACGAGGCTACGCAAAGAGGCACGCGAACTTTTCATTGCGTTGCACAAAGCGGGTGTGATTTACCTGGAACCTCGGGCGTCGGGTCGCGGAAAAGCTGTGTTCGTTCGTGAGGATCTTCAGGAAGATTTTTCCCTGCATCATTCCTTGGCGCTCTACGTGATGGAGGCGCTGGAAACGCTAGATCAGGCAACAGAAGACTATCCGTTCAAACTCGTATCGTTGATCGAATCGATTCTCGAAGATCCGCGGGTAGTCTTGATGGCCCAGCAGAACGTGCTACGGCGTCAAAAGTTGGCGGAGTTGAAAGCCGAAGGTGTGGAATACGATGAAAGGCAAGAGATCCTGGCCAAAATCGGTTGGCCCATGCCCGACGCCGAACTCATCTTCTCCACGTTCGACCGCTTTGCCAGCCAGCACCCTTGGGTTTCCGCCGATGATATTCGCCCCAAGTCCGTTGCCCGAGAAATGTTCGAGCGGTACGCCAGCTTCAAGGAATATGTAGGCGAATATGGTCTGCAACGGGTGGAAGGTCTCCTGCTCAGGCACCTCAGCCAGACCTACAAGGCCATGCTTCAATGTGTGCCCGAAAGTGCGCGGACGGACGAGGTTCTCGAGATTATCGCGTTTCTTCGGCTCACCATCCAGCGAACCGACTCCAGCCTGCTCAAAGCCTGGGAGAAAATGGGGCAACAGTCCAGCGAAGACCAGCCCGAAGTAGCCGAGGTTGAAGATATCGCTGCCGACAACAAAACCTTCGTGGCGCGCATTCGGGCGGAACTGCATAGCTTCGTCGCCGCGCTTTCCCGCCGGGACTATGAAGAGGCTTTGGGGCTTGTGACGCCAAAGGAAGAAGATCCTTGGACCGCTACGGGCTTGGAAGAACGTATGGCCGAATATCATGCCGACTATCAGCGGCTTCGGGCCGACCATCATGCGCGACAGCCCGGGTTTACCCAATTGGAGAAAGCGGGCGACAGGCAGTGGAAAGTGCAGCAAATCCTCTGCGATGAAAAGGACGACAACATGTGGTATGTGGAAGGCGTTGTCGACTTGCGTGGCCAACTGCAATGTGAAGGTCCCCTAATTCGCCTCACCGAAGTGGGCGTTTAAGCTCCAGCAGTATTCCAAAGTGAGAAAATCCCGATGTCAGTGAGCATTCCAGAACTATTGGTTCCGGCCGGTAATTTATCGAAGTTGAAGATGGCGCTACGCTATGGCGCCGACGCGGTTTACGTAGGGGCATCGGGCCTTTCCATGCGCCCCGACCAGGTTGCTTTCGGTATTGCTGAACTCGCGGAAGGGGTTCGGCTCGTTCACGAAGCGGGCAAAAAGATCTACGTCGCGATCAATAATCTGATGTTCGACGACGATATCGAGGCGCTGCAAGTCTGGCTGAATGAAAGTGCGGCTATTCCAATTGACGCTGTCATCGTCTCGGATTTGGGCGCCATCGCGCTCGTAAAAGAAATTCGGCCCGATGTTGAAATTCATATTTCTACACAAATGAGTGTTGCCAACGCACGCGCAGCTCGCTTTGTAAAAGAACTAGGGGCAAGCCGGGTTGTTCTAGCCCGAGAATGCTCTCTTTCCGAAGCGGCGAATATTGCGAAGGCCGGTGAAATAGAAGTGGAACTCTTTGTCCATGGCGCTATGTGCATGGCCGTCTCTGGGCGGTGTCTGATCTCGTCCCACCTTTGCGGGTCGAGCGCGTCGAAAGGACAATGCAAACAAAGCTGCCGTTGGGAATGGCAACTCGTGGAGGCGAAACGCCCCGGCGAGGGTATCCCCATCTTCGAAGCGGGCAATCAGACGATCTTCTTAGGGTCAAAGGACCTCTGTATGATCGACCATATCCCGGAGCTTGTGTCTTCGGGGACGCAGTCTTTGAAGATTGAAGGCCGTATGAAGAGCGAGTACTACGTTGCTACGGTAGCGCGCGTTTATCGCCAGGCCCTTGATGCCTACGCCACCGATCCAATGAACTATTGTGTCGACCCCCGATGGTTGAAGGAATTGGATGCTGTGAGCCATCGCCCTTATTCCACGGGCTTTGCTTTTGGCTACCCCGAGCATGATCCGAATTCGATACAAACCCATAATAGCCCCATCTCAACGTGTGTGCTGGCGGGTTATGTGCGTGCCGAAAAAGAAGGGTGCCACCGCATAGAGGTGAAGAACCCTTTTCGACCCGGCGACAAACTGGAATGGATCGGCCCCGAATTAAGCGGTGGTGACATTACGATCGAAAAGATCCTCGGTCCCCATGGCGAGTCGCTTGACGCGACTATCAGCGCCACCGAAGTAGAAGTCTTCTTTGAAGAATCGGACCGGCTGCCGGTGGATGGGATCTTGCGCCGGCGGAAGTAGCCCTGCCGTCAGTCTTCCAGCGCAATCGCCCATTCGGGCTTATCAGCCTCTAACTCTAGAATCTTGCCATCGCATGGATGTTTCAATATTGTTCGCCAGGCGTGCAGGTGGAGCTTTTCCGAGGACGAGAATCCCTCGGTTAAATCGCGCTGTGGGCCGTACGCGTTTTCGCCGACAATCGGATGCTCTAGGGCTGCTAGGTGAATGCGAAGCTGATTCGTCCGTCCCGTTAGGGGGGTGGCCAACAAATAGCTGGTTCCGTCGTCGTTCCTTTTCAAAACTTCGAAATCGGTATATGCGCTGAGTCCATCTGTCGACGGTCCGCGCGAACCCGCTTCTGCCTTTTCCTTCTCGATTGCCAAGCCGCTGCTGAAATTCTCATTCTTGGGATGCCCATTGACTTGAACCAGATAGCTTTTCCGAATCGCTTTGTTTTTGAATTGTAGCGCGATTCCGCTGGCGCTTTCCCGGGATTTGGCCAGAATCAAAAGCCCCGTCGTATTGATGTCAAGACGGTGGGTTGGTTTGAGTTCCAAGTCGGGAAAGGCGAGCTTGAGCAGGGGAACGACGCAATTTCTGTTGAATCGACCGCAGGCGTGTACGGGTAGAGGGGCGCTCTTGTTGATCACGAAGAGCCATTCATCTTCATAGACCATCGTCATTTCTGCATTTACGTTGGGCTCGGTGAAGTCCCGCTCGATATGGACGACGATTTCCCCCGCCTGCACGATGGTTCCTTCCGTTGCGCATTCGCCTCGGTATACGAGGCGGCCCTCGTCTAGTGCGCAGCGCCATTTTTGAGCGGGAAGATGGGGGTGCCGTTCGGCCAAGAAATGCAGCAACCGCAGGCCGTCGTATTTCAGTTTGACGCGCATGGGCCTTTCGTTGTCGTACGGCCGCGATCCAGGCAGAGGATTTCCGACCTCACGGATGCGGTTATTTCGTTCGAGCCAACGCATTGGGTCGATACTAACGGCTTCTTCCGTCTTTGCGCAGATTTTTCCTCCCACTTGCTCCTGCCCCCGCTCTTGCCTATGCTCCTATCCAAATCGGAGCGGTGACCGTGGACGAATTAACAGACGAAGAAACTCAACTTTTGGTCAATAAGTTGAAAGAACTGCAGGTTGAACTGAAGCAGCTGGTTCGTGAATCCGAAGGCAGCAGCAAACCGGTTTCCCTAGATCAGCCCATCGGTCGCCTCTCGCGAATGGATGCGATCCAGCAGCAGCAGATGGCAAGCGAGAACCGCCGCAGCCATCGTCGGCGGCTCGTTCTTATCGACCACGCCCTAAGGGCAGAAGAGGACGGAACCTACGGTCTGTGCCGCCGTTGCGAGGAGCCCATCGGATTTGGGCGGCTCAGTGCGCGTCCGGAAACGCCTCTCTGTTTGACCTGCCAAAGCGCCAACGAAGGCCGGTAAGAAACTAATTAGAAGGATGTTGCAGCATACAGTTCGGTTTGGCACTGAGGGGCTTGGCCATCTTCTTGGCGATCACTTTGAAGTCGTTATGGTCTTTCAATAAGCGCGGGCTATTGCCTCCGGTGATAATGAACTCATGGGGATCTGGCGAATAGAGGCCGTCGCCGTTCCAGTCCAGGCAGAGGTCGCCTTGTCCGGCTTCGCAGAAATCTCCTTGGATATTCTTGATCGAGGCCTTCGACTTCTTGTTCTTATAGTACTTTAGATAGTTGAGTTCGCTCCCAGGGATGCCCGGAAAAGTGGCTACTTCTATGACGGCCGCTTCATCTAGGTCGGGCATGTTGCCGGAGGAGAACTGGATCTCAGTATCCTGTAGCGTCTGTGGCGCACCGTTGAAAGATACATCAAAGGCATAGTTCATCAGGCTGGGGTAGTTAGGCTTGAAGTTGATATCTTTGCCGCCACCATGCTTCAACCCCAAACTATGTCCCAGTTCGTGGGTCATAACCGCGAAGCGGACCAGTTGAGCTTTTTCGGTCCAATCGTCGCTGGGGTCTAGGTTGGTGTTGGGGCTCGACATGCGCAACCCGCGGCCGGAAATATGGTTGTTGCCCTTGAATCCAGATCCAGACGTGATGCAGAGGGTCGCTTTGTGAAACGTCGTTTCGAAGAGTTTGTGGGCTGGACTGTGATCGCCCATGCCGCTCTTTTCCTCTTTGTCCGCGCCAGAATAATAACATGAGAAATCCTCCGCCAACTCTGAGTCCTGTACGAAATGG
>Ga0257122_1001376_pt1 | contig 17307 bp, 14 predicted proteins | sample SI106_120metaG_FD_190146 | JGI IMG/M metagenome (GOLD analysis project Ga0257122, IMG submission 190146) | Marine microbial communities from Saanich Inlet, British Columbia, Canada - SI106_120 | ecosystem: Environmental > Aquatic > Marine > Inlet | place: Canada: British Columbia | collected... | reverse complement strand
GCCCCCTCATTTCTGGGGATGTCCGCTTTTCAAAGAAATCCCAACCCGCGCCGAGTCCGGCTCCGACGATGGTGAATATGGGAACGCCAAACAGCAGCTCCGCGAGCAATACGTCCTTACGGGACACTTCGTCGGAGTTGAACTGGAACGACGAGATACCCATGATGGCCAGTGCGCCAAAAAATCCAATCATGGCGCCGATGCGCGTGAACCCGGAGAGTCTCATGTACTTGTGTAACGCTCCCCGGTTTATCTGATTCGCTGGGATCAACACGTCCACAGGGCTTCACAGACGTGGCTTAATTCGCAGTCATCACTCTACACGCCAAACGAGGGTGTTTGGTCGCCCCGTGCTACACTCCTCCACGCCGTGTTTTCGTACGTTAATCGTAGGTTTGGCGGCATCGTCCAGATTGGGCGCATATTTCAACCCGAAATCACCAACGAACTGGGGACCGCATGAGCAGCAACGGGCACGACGCGAACGGTCACAACATGGTCCGCCGAAGTCACGAATGGTTTGGTCCCAAAGACCTCGAAGGCTTCCTCCATCGCGCCGGGCTCAAGTCCCAGGGTTTCACGGAGGAGGCGTTTGCCGGAAAGCCGGTGATCGGGATCGCCAACTCTTGGAGTGAGGCGACTCATTGCAACTCACATCTCCGCGCACTAGCCGGACATGTGAAACGCGGCATCATGGCTGCCGGTGGATTTCCACTGGAGTTCCCGACCATCTCTCTTGGCGAGTTCTTCCTGCAACCCACATCGATGCTCCTCCGCAATCTGATGGCGATGGATATCGAAGAGATGATCCGGGGACTACCGATCGACGGTGTGGTGTTGCTGACCGGCTGCGACAAGACGACTCCCGCGGCCCTCATGGGTGCGGCCAGCGCAGATCTCCCCGCCGTCGTGGTTACCGGCGGCCCCTCGCTCAAGGGCAACTGGAAGGGCGAGGAACTCGGGTCCTGCACCGACTGCCGACGCTACTGGGGCGAGCTTCGCGCCGGGACGATTACGCAGGAGGAGTACGATTCGCTTGAGTCAGCCATCTATCGCTCGCCCGGTCACTGCATGGTGATGGGAACGGCCTCCACCATGGGCGGTATCGCTGAAGCACTGGGTATGACGGCTCCCGGTGGAGCGTCCATCCCCGGTGCCGACATGCGTCGTAGCGCCTTCGCAGAGACCGCAGGACGCCAGGCGGTCGAACTGGTGGAGAAAGGCATCCGTCCTTCAGACATCATGACGGAGGACGCCATTGAGAACGCTATGCGATTCCTTATGGCGGCCGGCGGCTCCACTAACGCCATCGTCCACCTCACCGCTATTGCGGGACGGCTGGGCATCACGCTCACGCCGGACAAGTTCGACGAGATCTCACGGTCCACTCCAACCATCGTCAACCTGAAGCCCTCAGGTGAGTACCTGATGGAGGACCTGTTCTATGCCGGCGGCATCGAGGCGGTCCTGAACCGGCTCGGTCCTCTGCTGCACAAGGACGCAATCTCAGTAAACGGCAAGACGCTGGGCGAGAACATAGCCGACACGGAAGCGATAGACGACAAGATCGTGAAGACGCTTGAAACGCCGATGTATCCCGAAGGCGGATTGGCGATGCTGAACGGTTCTCTCGCGCCGGATGGTGCGGTGATCAAGCAAAGTGCGGCGTCACCAGAGCTGCTCCACCACACCGGCCGGGCCGTTGTGTTCGAGAGCTACGAGGACCTGCACGCGCGGATCGACGACGACGATCTTGATGTCACCAAGGATGACGTTCTGGTCCTGAAATCGGCGGGCCCGGTCGGCGGGCCCGGTATCCCGGAGTGGGGCATGCTACCGATTCCGAAGAAACTTCTGGAACAGGGAATCCGAGACATGGTCCGGATCAGCGACGCCCGCATGAGCGGGACTGCGTTTGGCACGGTCGTGCTGCACATATCGCCGGAGTCCGCGCTTGGAGGCCCCCTGGGACTGGTTCAGAACGGTGACATGATCGAATTGGACGTTGAGGGTCGGCGTATCGACCTGCTTGTTGACGATGCCGAGATGGAGCGACGCAAGGCGGCGTGGGTAGCACCCGCACCTCGGTACACACGTGGCTACGGCTTGATGTTCTCAGAACACGTGATGCAGGCGCAGTACGGGTGTGACTTCGATTTCCTGGTCGGCAACGACCCGGTCGAAACGCACGCCGAGATGCACGCATAGAGACCATGACGACTCCCCTACCAGCCGACGCCGATCCCAGACAGGTTGTCGCTGATGGTTATGACGCCATCGGAGCGACCTACCTGGAGGCGGCGCGGAAGGACCTAAGCGGGCTAAGACAGCAATATATCGGGTTTCTGACAGACGGCTTCCCCGGCTGTGCTGAAGTGCTTGACCTTGGGTGTGGCGCGGGCGACCCCGGAACCAAGATGCTCTCGATGTACTTCGACACCACCGGTGTGGACATCTCTCCGGGGCAGATCACTCTGGCGAGAGAGAATGTCCCGGCAGCTAATTTCATCGTGGAGGACATTGCCGCGGTCGAATTTCCGCCGGACAGCTTTGATGCCGTTACAGCGTTCTACTCGATCATCCACGTGCCAAGGGAGTTACAGCCAGGGCTTCTGAATAAGATCGCTTCCTGGCTGCGGACCGGCGGTCGCTTCATCGGCACCTTCATGACGGGAGCCAGCGAAGAGGACTACAACCCTGACTGGCTTGGCGCTCCGATGTACTGGAGCGGGTATGGACCGGATGACAATCGGTCGATGGTCGAGGCCGCCGGGCTTCGGATCATCAGCGACAAAAACGAAGTAATCGAATTCGACGTAGACGGTGATCCCACAACGTTCCAGTGGGTCGTCGCAGAGAAGGTGCAACAAACGTGACTCAAGAAGCCCAACGGTTCACGATATCGGTGCTCAATGACATGAATCAGCAAGAGTTTGTCGACGCGATAGGCCAGGTTTTTGAGTATGCACCCTGGGTCGCGGCCAACACGTGGGATGAAAGACCTTTCGAGACCGTAGATGCCCTTCACGAAGCGATGCTCCAGGCTCTGAAAGACGCGAACCGAGAGGATCAGCTCAAGTTCTTGCGCGGGCATACGGACATGCAGGTCACCCCGGAAGCTATCGCGGCGATGACCCCGGACTCCCAGCAAGAGCACATCGCGGCCGGTTTCGACAAGCTCACAGAGGAACAGCAGCAGCGGATCGACTCGCTCGTGAAGTCCTACAAGACACGCTTCGGGTTCCCGTTCATCGCTGCGCTCAGGGGCCGAAACGCTACCGAGATACTGGCATTGGCGGAACAACACCTCGGAAACGACTCCACGGACATGGAGCTCTATTTCACGTTCACAGAGATAGGCAAAATCACCCGCATGCGGCTCGACAAGTTAGCCGTCTAGGAAGGCCACACCGAATCGGTTCATACAAAAAGAGGGCGCCCCACACGGGACGCCCTCTTTTTAATCTGCGCATGTGGTTACTTACAGAGACGCCTCGACAGGCTCTCGGACGTAATCCAGCAATCGTGCCTCATCGATGTCCGGCTCGCCTTTGACCGACTCGCACAATTCGAATGCCGTGCGAACCGTTTCATCGTCACCTTCCAGCGCCATGATGACGGCGCCTTCCGACCCGGCAACCCCACCGGAAGCGACATGTACCGCCTTGACGCCGGTCAGTCGCTCAAGCGCCTGAATTTCCGTAACCACTTTCGCTGTGGTGATCGGCATAAAACCGGCCACCGAGCCCATCACGTAGTTGTGGAGGTAGTTACCGGTGTACTTGGACGCTTCAAGTACGGACGGGATCAAGCGTTCGAGGCTAACCGGGGTAATCCAGTGTGCTCCGCGGGCGGTTAGCACCGGCCAGATGCCGCCGACGGTTCCACCGGCGGGGTGCGCTGCCAGAACGCCTACGTGACCCTCAGGGTCTACGGCGTTAGCACCTTTGATGGACACATCGGTGTGCGAAAACTGGTTAAGCGCCACGTCCGGGGGCGTCTCAGAAAGCTGACCGTCCTTGAACACCCAGGGGCCAAGTCGGTCTTCCTCGATGATTGAAGCCAGTCGGCCGGCGGTGACAATTCCCGCCGTGGCGTTCTGCTTGTCGACGTGGATACCAAGCTCGTCCAGTACATAGGCCATGGTGACGCCACGAGAGACGACGAACCAGCCCTTGTCCATGACTCGCATAACTTCCTCAAGTTCCATGATCGCCTTTGCGATGAGACGCTTTCCCTCAGTGGGACGAAGCATCACCATTGCATGGGCTCGGTCATCCCGAATTCCCTGGAGTGTCTTGAGATAGGGGGAGGTGTCGTAGAACATTCGTCGACCTTTACTTCGTCAGATTTCGGCGGGACTGCCAGATGTGTGATCGATTGTGAATCAAACCGCGAAGGAGCGGCGGCGAAGATTGTACTCCGGCCTTCGTGAGAAATCCGTGAAGACAAAAGGCGCGATAAAACGCGCGCTTATCGTTGTTTGTGGTGGCCTTGATGGAAGGCAGCGCGGGACTACCGTATGAGCCGAATCCCAGATGACTTGGCTGATGCGGTTCCGGTGAAGGTCCCTCGGCTTCGCTCGGGATGACCACATTCATGTGTTTCCGGTATTAGATGGTGTTAAGCCGCCGCACGCCCCAATGTCATCCCGAGCGAAGCCGAGGGACCTTCACCAGCGCACCATTCATCCTGGGAGGCTCGTTCGGAACTCCTCGGTCACTCCCCGACCCCAAAATGAACTAAGGAGTAGGCGCGTCCGCCGGTATCAGCCCTTCAGATTTCATATCCGCCCACATCGCATCAGGAATATCGGTACGGATGAACTCCACGTTCTCGACGACCTGCTCCGGCGTGGCCGCTCCTGGGATGACCGACGCAACCGCGGGATGTGCCAGGGGGAACTGCAATGCGGCCGCCCGCATGTCGACACCATGTGCGTCACAAACCCGCTTGAGTCCTCTAGCCTTTTCGATCCACTGCGGCGCGGCCTGCTCGTAATTAAACGCCAGTGGTCCGTCCAGATCCTGCGCCGCAAGAATGCCGGAGTTGTACGGACCACCGGTCGCAATTTTTACGTTTCTCTCGACACATAGCGGCAGGAATTCGGGATACGCGTCATGGTCCAGAAGCGTGTACCGACCCGCCAGCAGGATGATGTCCAGATCAAATCGTTCGACAAAGCGGGCAGGCATCTGCCACTGGTTCATCCCGGTACCGATCGCCTTCACAACCCCCTGCTCGCGTAGTTCGATCATCGTCGGAAACGCCGTCGCGATCGCCTCGTCCTCCATGTCCTCTACATCAGGGTCGTGGAGGTAGAGGATCTCAACATGGTCGAGTCCGCTCCGCTCGAGCCCCTCATCTAGCGCACGCAAGATTCCGTCGCGAGAAAGGTCAAATTTCGCCGTGAGATGAGGGATGCCGTCGACCGCCCACTCCCCCGGGTCATCCTCGTCCGGCACGAGCACTCGCCCAACCTTTGAAGACAGCACGAAGGAGTCCCTTGGGTACCGGCCAAGTACCTTGCCGTAACGCGCCTCACTCCGTCCGTTGCCGTACAGGGGCGCCGTGTCGAAGTACTTGATCCCGACTTCATGCGCCTTCGCAATAGTCGCTAAACCCGTTTCATAAGCAGGTGCCTCAGCACTGCCGTCCGCCGGGCCACGGCCCGAGATAAAGACCCCACCCATCCCGAGGCGTGTCACTTCTGCGCCATAGTCACCGACGGGGATGCTCTCAAACGGATTCACGTGATCACTCCTGCCTGGATGTAGGTGTTTAGCTGATGTTCGCTGCTATGGCATCGCCGACGCTGGAGGTGCTAGCGCTTCCGCCGAGGTCCGGTGTGAGAATCTCTCCAACCTCCAGAACTCTCTTAACGCTCTCTTCTATGGCGTCAGCGGCAGCGTCTTCACCGAGGTGGCGGACCATCATGACCGAGGTCAATATCTGCGCCATCGGGTTGGCCAGCCCCTGCCCGGCGATATCAGGTGCGCTGCCGTGCGTGGGCTCGAACATAGATGGGTTGGCCCGCGTCGGGTCGAAGTTGGCACTGGACGCCAACCCGACACTACCGGTAACAACCGCGCCGATATCGGTGAGGATGTCTCCAAAAAGGTTGCTGGCGACTACAACGTCAAATGCTTCCGGTCGACGGATGAAGTCCATGCATGCAGCGTCGATCAGCAATGAATTGGTTGTGATGTCCGGGTAGTCTTCGGCCACGGCCTGAAATGTCCGGTCCCAGAGCACCATGCCGTATCCGAGTGCGTTCGATTTTGTGATGGAGGTGACGTGGTTCTTCTTGCCCCGTCTCCGGGCCAGTTCAAACGAGTAGCGAATGATCCGCTCGCAGCCGCGCCGCGTAAATGCCGAGGTTTGTATCGCAACCTCGTTAGGATCGCCCTCATACAGGTGTCCGCCCATGTTGGCGTACTCGCCCTCGGTGTTCTCCCGGATGACGACCATGTCGATATCGAACGGCTTCTTCCCGGACAACGGAGATGTCACTCCGGGGTAGAGCACCGATGGTCGCTCGCAAACGAACTGGTCGAATGTGCGGCGAATCGGTAGCAGTAGCCCGTTGAGGGTGATGTGGTCCTGGATGTCGGGCCGACCCACGGCGCCCAGGAAAATGGCATCGTAGTCTCTCAGTTGTTCAACGCCGTTATCCGGCATCATTTGCTGGTGCTGATCGTAGTAGTCGGAGCTCCACGGCAGCTCATCGAAATTCCAGGTGATGCCGTACTTCTCGCCTGCGGCGTTGAGAACTTTCACCGCCTCGTCGACCACTTCCACGCCAATCCCGTCACCCTTGATAACGGCAATCTTGTGTTCGCTCATGTTCCCGCCTGTCTAGCTGATGTGTGGAGTTGCTTGTCCGTTGCCGGGTTTACTTACCCGAACGATTTTCGATTGGAATGATGGTCGCTGCGATGTCTAGGTCCGACAGACCCGTATCCCTACCTTCATACAGGATCTCCGCAGCGGCACTACCTGTTGGCATCGACAATTTCATCTCATCAGCCATCGTCATGATGATGCCGATGTCCTTGATCAGGTTGCGCATGGCTGCGCCTGAATTCTCAAAATCCCGGTCTGCCGTAATTGGCCCGGACCGGCCGACCATGGTGCTGCCCCCGAAGCTCTTCTGAAGCAGATCCGTGGCCTTCAAAATGTCGACTCCGGCGCTGTTCGCAAGGTTGAAGGCCTCTGCCGCTGCCACGGTGTGGACGCAGGTCAAAAGCTGGTTGATTAACTTCATAGCGGTGCCTGCGCCGGAATCTCCGAACCGAACGACATTGGTCCCCATCTTCTCGAACTCCGGCAACACATCGTCGTAAGCACCCTGCTCTCCACCGACCATTATCGAGAGCGTACCGTCGGTGGCGCCAACCGGCCCCCCGGATATGGGGGCGTCAAGAAATTTCGCGCCGACACTCTCTGCACGCTCCGCCACCTTTCTCGATAGCCCCACGCTGACCGTGCTGTGATCAACAACTATCGAACCCGGCCGGACGTTGGCGAAGACGCCATCTTCCCCCATCAATATCAACTCGCACGTCTCTTCGTTCGGCAAGCAAACAAACACGCGGTCACACTCTGCGGACAGTTGCGCTACGCCTGTTGCGGCTTCGGCCCCGATGTCGGCCAATGCTCGGACGACCTGCTGGCTGCGGTTATGCACCATCAAGGTCGTCCCAGCATTTAGCAGGTTTTCCGCCATCGGGCGGCCCATGCTTCCAACTCCGATGAACCCTACTTTGCTGGCTGGCATAACAGGTGCGGCCCTCGGCGAACGTGTTCCTGACGATGGATTGTGTGGTCACGGTACTGACCACGGACGCGAACCAGAACGGGCCCGGTCGAATCGGCTGCGATTATATACTCCGGGTCCGCCTAGACCGACCGGCCGGAAGTTGTACTAACATCCAGTCACTTTCAAGAGCCTCAAAACGTCTCTGAGCTGCCACCAACATCACCGGGAGTCCACGAATGGCGATCCTTCGCCGCGCTGACCAGATCACCATCGAATCAACACCCGGCATAGTCGGGCTTCGCATCGGTGGTCCAAACTCCGGAGCTACACAACTGACTTCGGGGATCAACACACTCGCTCCCGGGGCGATCATCACCTACCACTCGCACCCCGACGCCGAGATCATGCATTACGTCATAGAAGGCGATGTCGAGGGAGTTATCGACGGCCACCGCGTCTCGTTGCATGCAGGTGATGGGGCGCTTGCGCCCGTGAACGTGAAGCACTCATTCGAAAACCGCAGCGGCGCCCCGGCCAGGTTCATCACTGCAGGAACAACCATCGGTGCCGGTCGTGAAGACCACGAGACAGAACCACCAAGCCACGGACCTTTGCCGAACTACGTGGTATTCAAAGAAGATGTGATCCCAACCAATCCGTGGCCGGGCACTGAACGTTTCGATCCGATGGATGCCAATTTCGGTTCGTCCACGCTATTGTTCAGCAAAGAAATAATCAGCCCCGGTTCTGTCGCGCCGGCCCATTTCCATCCCGAGACAGAAGAATTCGTGTACTGCCTGAAAGGTGAACTCATGGCGATGTACAACGGCGAGGAGATCCCGCTACATACCGGCGATATGTTTCTCGCCGAACCGGGAGCACATCACACCGTGTTCAACGCCTCTAACGAGACGGCCATCTTGATCGCAATGCACCCGACGACGGAACCCGTCAGGGAGCCTGTGGAGTGGACGCCGACGACACCGTTGCCAACCCTTCCAAACGCGTAACTAACAGGAGCCATACGACTCATGACCATCCTCCGACTGAGCGACCAGAAGATCACCGAACCCTATCCCGGCGTTAGCCAGCGAAATCCAGCGGGAGAAGCGACCGGCGCGACGCAAATTCGTGTGTATGACGCGGTGATCACGCCCGGAGCAGAGATCCCCTACCACTCCCACGGGAATACTGAAGCCACGTACTTCGTGCTCCAGGGCGACGTATCGGCGGTCGTAGCCGATCACCGTGTTGAGCTGCACTCGGGAGATCTTGTGATGGCCCCTCCCGGGACCGGTCACGGTTTCTCTAACAGCGGCACTAGCGAGGCTCGGATCGTCACAATGTTCCCGCATACAGCGCCGGACGTGACGCACCTAGAACCGGACGACACCGCGACGGGTGATCTGCCCGACTACATAGTCCCGAGATCGAGCGTAGAAGCATGGACTCCATGGGACAAGTGCACCCGGTTCGACATGATGAACCATGAGCGAGGTGCGCTATCCACGGCATTCAGCCAGCTTGACTTCGAACCCGGATCCATGGCCCCTCCTCACTACCACCCGGAGACGGAAGAGGCGATGTACTGCATCGAAGGGTCACTGATGGCCATGTACGGCGGTGAGGAGATACCGTTCGGCCCGGGCGACATGTTCGTCGCCGAGGCCGGAGTCCGTCACACGGTGTTTAATGCATCGAACGAGCTTGCCGTGCTGTTGCCGCTACACCCGACCGTGGTGCCGGTTCGTGAACTGGTGGACTGGAGCCCAACGACTCCTATGCCCGTTTAGAGCCGTTACCCGACTCAGGGTGTCGGTGCTCTGCGGAGAATTTGACCTGGTGTTGGATATCTCCGTCCAGGAAAGACAACACGTTATCGACGACCATCTTGAGGCTCTCAGCGAGGGCAGCGTCCGTGGTGCTCGCTGTATGGGGGGATAGCAACGCATTCGGCAGAGTCCTGAGCGTGCTCTCTGCGGATAATGGCTCGGTCTCAAAGGTATCGAGCCCGGCACCGGCCAGCGCACCGTCCCGCAGCGCCTCTTCCAGCGCTTCTTCGTCAATGATGTCGCCGCGTGACGTGTTAATCACGAACGCTGACGGCTTCATTTGGGCCAGCTCAGATGAGCCGATCATGTGGTGTGTTTCTGCGGAGCCTCGCATGTGGATGGAGATCGCATCGGAGCGCGAAAGCAACTCCGAGAGTTCTACGAACTCCAGTCCTGTTGTCTCAGGGTTGTACTGCTCGGGATGGAGTGTCCAGGCAATGACATTCATGCCTATCCCTCGAGCAATTTCCGCCATCTGCTGACCAACCCGGCCAGCGCCGATCACGCCGACCGTCTTACCGTGAAGCTGGGTGATCATGCCTCGGGGCCATTCGCCCTGATGGATGCGGTAGTCGAGCTGGCGAACTCGGTGCGCTATCGCTAGCAACAATGCCAGAGCATGTTCGGCCACCGATGCCGTGGCGATGCCCGGCGTGTTGGTGACGGCGATCCCAAACCGCTGTGCGCTCTCAAGATCAACGTGCCCGATGCTTGGGCCCCACACGGCAAGATGTTTTAGTCGACCGCATCTGGACAGCACTTCGTAATCGAAACGCGTCGAAGCGCGGACGTTTATGACCGTGTGCGCAGTTGCTATCCGCTCGACTACCTCATCGCCATCCGATGGCAGGCTATCGAAGATTTCGACTTCCAGGTCGTCGGTCGAGCGCAGCCGGACCAACGCCGGAGTGTCGCTCAATACGGCGGGAGAGTCGTCTATGACTACCAGTTTGACCAATTACGTCGCCCGGTTCTAAGCACGACCGGCGATCAAGGCCAAAGCCTCGTCGTCGGTCTGCAAGTGAATATGTTCATGGAACTGCGTGCTAACATACCGCCGCCCTATGGGCGAGCTTGATATCCCGGTTACTTCCCGGTCTTGCGGCACGACTGAACGTTGCAAGGCAGATCAATTTTACGGACTTACTGCCACCAATCCAGCAATTCAGAGGTTTCTTTGCTACAGATAGCTGCATGCGCATGGGCGCTCTCTACACCGCCACTTGAATCCCTGGACCGAATAAGACTCGCCGGGTTCGACACGGTCGATCTCTGGCCCAACTCATTTGACGCTATCGGCAGCGCTGACCAGATCACGAGACGCGGTCTCAAACCGGGTTGTTTCGGGTTACTTGCCGGTGCCCTCCCGGGCGGCCTGTCGCTTGACGACATCACCGGCGACAAGGCGCAGGCGGTGCTGGATGTGATGTTCCAGTCGATTGACAAGGCAGCAGCGTTGGGAACCAAACGGGCGTATATGGTCACGCCGATGGAGTACCCGGCTGATGACACCCAGTACCTGAACTCCGTCCGAGCGCTTGGCGATCGGGCGGCGACCGCAGGGCTGAAGCTCTGCATAGAGCCGCATCCAGGACGCTCACTGCCAAACGACGCTGCCTGCCTGGAGTTCGTGAAGAAGACCGGGCACGAGAACGTTCACGTACTGGTGGACTTCGGTCACTGCCTCATCACCAACGAGAGTCCGTCTGAGAGCCTTCGAAATGCAGGCGACCGACTGGGTTACGTCCACGTGGACGACAACCACGGGCAGTTTGACGACCACGTGGCGCTGTTTGACGGTGTGCTCAAGGCACCGGTGATCAACGATTTCCTGGAAACGCTGGTGGACATCCCTTACGACGGCGGTCTTGGCATCGAGTTCAAGCTCACGACGCCCTCGCCAATGTCAGCAATTGTCCAGGCACGCGACTACATCCGAGGCTGGGAGCTACGCCAGGGCGTGACCGCCTGAGTTTTCCGGTACTGGTCCGGCACGAGATGGAACCGAGACGGCTGAGATTTCCTTATTGCCCTAATGCGGATGTCCGTGGGCCTGGCGTTGCATCTTGCCGTGCACGTCATGGATCGCGTCGTGGAAAACCTTCTTGATTGTTTCGTGTCGTTCCGGGCTATCGGGGATCGCCAGCGTGTCCAACCACTCAAGCCCGCCCTGCATGACCGTGATCAAGTGCTCACCCGCCGGTTGCTGAAACAGCTCACTGCCCGGCTCCACCACGTAAACCGGCGATGTATGGGCGTTCATGTTGACCGGCCAAACATGCCAGGCCACGTTCTCGCTGCCGCAACGCGCCGCCAGCCAGCCGCTGCCTTCGATGCGAATGTCTTCACTGAGAGTCAACGACAGCGCCCCGTCACGAGCACTCTCACTGGCGATTACCTTGCCGTTGAACACCACGTCCAATGTGTGGATCGGCGTCGCAGATACCGCGGACACGTCCAAATGGACGGTCCCGCCGCCACTTGCCATCTGTAGCTCATCCCCGGGAACCAGTCCGTTGACCGAGAAGTTGAGGATCGGGCCCGACGTCGTGACGGTCTTTCCCGCGCGTACTGCCCTGCCCCAGGAAGCGAACGAGAACTCGTCGTCGCCAATGTTGGCGTAGGTCCGCACGCCACCCACAGGCATCGAAGCAGACATCTTGTCTGTGCCCCCTACGGCTGCAACTCGGTAGCCCGAGTTCAGGAGGTGGTACCACTCGTGAACGGCGAACGTATCCATGCTTGGCGACCAGAAATCTCTGATCTCCAGGCCATCCACTACGCCACGGATGACCTCTGCGTATACCTCGGACTCAGGGAATGGGAAGTGTGGAACTATGACCACGCCTTCTTTTCGGCGGCACTCCTCCGCCCACTCACTCATCGCCCGCCGCACTGGATCACCGATGTAACCCTCAGACGGACCGCCCGTCGATAGCGGGAAGATGGGTGATCCCGTGTAGGCCAACAGGTTGATGTGGCCCATAAGGTGCTGCCGATTTTCAGTTCCAACCCATACGAGAGTCTCGTCCGTGGATGAACCGGAGAGCGCGCCAGTTAAGTCGCCGACGTTAGTGAACAGGTCGCCCCACTGTGCAGCCAGGAGGTTGACCATGTTCGTGTCTTCCGCGGCCGCTTCAAGTCGCGCCGTTTCAGGCGTCAGGAAGTGCGTGTGGGTGTCCGCTGTAACCCAGCCATCGGGACGGGTATTCGCGATGCGGTCCAGCGAGATGGTTAACTCTCGCTGACCGGGTTCGATGTGTAGCTTTTGCCGAACCGGGGCGTATTCGAAGCCCTTCACCACCTCCACATACACGTCACCAACAGGTAACTCGCCCTGTAACGTCCCATCGACGTACGCGTACTGGGTGGAGCCAAGCAGCAGGTCCGCGCCGTAATCCTCAAACCAGTTGTCGTTCACCTCGTGGCGGTGGCCGTACGGTGGGATATAGCGGCCATCGGGAGCTCGGAAGTGGATGCGCGCCGGGGTCGGCTGGCCCGTAGAAGAGTCGATGATCTTCGTATGGACCCATTGCCTGTCGGCGGTTAGCAGCCTGATCGTTGCGTTACCGTCGGAGGCCGTCACCTCCCCTGTCTCACGAAGCCCCGACATGTCGAACTCGTGATCCCCAACAGTCAGTGTCGCGTCCGGATTTGCGGCGACATCCAGGACGAGCGAAACGTCTCCACCTACCTCGTCTCCCCAGCCCTTCCGTTCTTCCCCTAACCACGTGTCTGGATCGAACGCAGGTACGGCGTACGAACGCGCCACCGTTCCAAGATCAACATCGACGTCGAGTTCCGTTGCGCCCGCACTCTCGTCAGATGACAGGTCAACCGCCACGCTTTCCAGCTTGCTATGGCGCAGTGGATGGTTCTCCCCGTGGAACAGGGTTATTGCGCCGATGCCGATCGACGCCCGGCCGGTTGGAGTAATCCGGATACCCGTGATCTGCCGATCTGGATTTGGATTGGGCAGCGCATAGAGAAGCCACACGCCTTCGCCGCTGGTCAGTGCCTCAAGCGGTCCGACGTTAACGTTGAGCTGCATTCGTCCCCAGAGGTTGCGTGGAGACGGGCCACGGAAGTCCAGTGCCACCGGTTCTAGATGGTCTTTCGCGGCGTACGTGCTCTGTGACCTGTTCAGCGGATTGTTGATCTCAAACTGGCGTCGTATGGGTGCGGTGTGTTCGGTTCCGTCAGCGTACAAAAGTGTGTAGTTTGCGAGCCATTCGCCCGGGTTCAACGCGACAGGGGGCCGTCCGGCCTGCAAGGGATACGAATCTCGTAGGTTTCCCTCCTCATCCAGTGCCCGCGCGTCACAGGTGTGCTGGAACACAACGTAGGGAACGCCGTCTGTGGATGGATCAGCGATGGGTATGTCCACTGCATTTGAATCCCCATCAGCACCGGCCACGACTATGGAAGGTTGGCCCGCCTGCCCTCCGGAAAACGGTATCCCCCAGAAGGTGTTGTCGCCTCCGGGTAAGCCCGCCACGGCCGCGGCCGTGCCTTCATCCCAGGGTGAACCGTCAGTTCGCCGATGGTTGTAGGTGTTTGTGAGGTCGATGGGCGTAAATTTCGGCATAATAGGCTCCAGCTTGGCGGGCGATTACGGAGCGCATAGTACTCCGTGCACTCCATCGTTTAGAGGTCTCTGAAAATCCGAATCACAGGATTGATCACCTCAACCGTCCTACATTTGAATTTGAGGGCGGCATGACCCAGCCAGCAAGCAGCCCTTCATCTGGCTCATTTCGCGACCTGCTGAAGCAGCCCGATCGCTTCATCCTCGCCGTGGAGTTAGAGACCTCCCGTGGTCTCGCCATGGAGGAGAGTTCTAGCCGAACTCTGAGCCTGGCCCGCAGATTAGCCGGGTCCAACCCGGTGGACCTGATCTGCATCACGGACAACCCCGGCGGTAATCCACACATCAGGCCCGAGGTGATGGGCTACGAACTCCTTGCGCGCGGCCAGGAAGTCGTCATCAACTTCTCGTGCAAGGACTACAACCGGAACGGCGTAGAGAGTCGGCTCTGGTCGCTTGGCAGCCTCGGGTTCGACAACGTCCTGGCGCTGACCGGCGACTACCCGTTGACCGGACATGCGGGCGGACCACAGCCGGTATTCGACATCGACTCCGTCGGTCTGTTGGATGTCATGCGCAACATGAACGCAGGCCTTCAGGTTCCATCCAGACGCGCCGGTGCTGAACCGTCTCGGCTGTTGAAGACATCGTTCAATCCCGGGGTGGCGATCAACCCCTTCAAATCCACCGAACCCGAACTTCTGCCACAGTTCCTAAAACTTGGACTGAAGGTAAGGACAGGCGCCGAGTGGGCGGTCACGCAGATCGGATACGACTCGCTGAAGCTGGACGAACTAAAGCGTTACACGAATTCGAACGGACTCGATATTCCGTTGATAGGTTCGGTCTACGTTCTCAACGCGCCGGCGGCACGCCTTTTCAATCGCACAGGCATACCCGGCGTCACGGTTTCCGACGAGCTCCTGGCATTAGTCGAGAAATACGCCCGATCTGAGGACAGAGGTCGGGGGTTCTTCGAGGAGTTCGCTGCGAAACAGGTCGCCATATTGAAGGGTATCGGCTATCGCGGGGCGTATTTGTCGGGCCGTCTACCGCTGTCACGGATCCGCCGCATCCTGGACGTGGAATCAAGCTTCGGACCCGACGACTGGCGCGAGTTCGCTAAAGATATCCAGTACCAGCAACCGGGTGAATTCAACTACTACGAGCGAGATCCGGGAACAGGGCTCACCTCGGAGAATTTGAACCACCAATATCTGGAAACTACCTCACCGGGGCGCCGCAAAAGGTCGAGGGCCTTCCTGCCACTCAAGTACAAAGTCAGCCGAGCCACTCACAATCTAGTGTTTGATCACACCGCCCCGGGATTTCGCGCCGCCCGATGGCTTTACGGGCACGTCGACAATCGCCGCAACGCTCGTACCGTGCTTCACGCAGCAGAGCAGGTGGCGAAGATTCCGATGTTTGGCTGCCAGGATTGCGGCGACTGTTCACTCCCCGACATCGCTTACCTTTGCCCGGAGTCGCAGTGCGTCAAGAACCAGCGAAACGGACCGTGTGGCGGCTCACACAACGGTATATGCGAGGTCGGCGAGAAACGTTGTATCTGGGTGAAAGCCTACGAACGCACGAAGGCTTACGGAGAGGAGGGGGCGATGCTTGAGCGCCCCGTTGTGTTCAAGAACGGCGCTCTGCGCGGCACGTCCGCCTGGGCCAACACCTTCCTTGGTCGAGACCATAACGCTCCCGTTTCCGATGAAGTTTCGGCAGATCCTGATCCATCCACGCAATCCGCAGACAAGCCTGATTGACTGATATATAAAGAAATGTTTATATATTATGACCGCTCGGTCAATCTGGACCACCACAACATGGGAAGGTCACCGTGCCTCGACACTTGAAATCAGCCGAAGACTTCATAACCATCGGCGAGAACATCCACACCACGCGCATCGTGCTTCTAAACGGTCGGCGCGTGCGCACGCTTGATGACGGGACCCAGGGTGTGCCGTTCAAGGACGATGATGGCAATGACCTGTTCCTCTCCATTCCGGACGAGTTCAAGGAGCAGCAGCCTTACCGCCAGAACCAGGTCAAACACTTCATGATCGCGGTTTGGAAGGGCGTGAACGGAAGCCCGGAGGAGCAGGCGCTCGGCACTGCCTATATCCACCGAGAGGTAAGGCGCCAGACCCGGGCCGGAGCAACCTTCCTGGACCTAAACGTGGACGAAGTCAGCCCCTACATCGATATCCAGAACGAGTCGATGACATGGCTGGTCAACACCGTTGAAGAGGTCTCTACGCTTCCAGCCAGCATCGATTCATCGAACAGCGAAATCATCGAGACCGGGCTTGCCGCATATACGGGTAAAGCTGGCCGCCCCATGATCAACTCCGTCGCCCTTGAACGTATCGACACCATAAAACTTGTAACCGACAACAACGCGCATGTCATCGTCACGGCAGCCGGGGAGTCCGGTATGCCGGACAACGCCGACGAGCGAGTCGAGAATATCGACGAGCTCATGCAACACGTCCAGAACGCCGGAATTCCGCTGAGTGACGTATATGTGGACTGTCTCGCGTTCCCGATATCGGTCGCATCCACCTATGGAAACGACTACCTGGATGCCGTTGCCGCGGTCAGGGAGAAGTACGGGCCTGAGATCCATATCACGGGCGGTGTTAGCAATGTCTCGTTCGGGCTACCCAAACGACGGCTGATAAACGACGCGTTCCTGCACCTTGCAATCGAAAAAGGACTGGACAGCGGGATCATCGACCCGATTCCCGCCTCTATCCAGAAGGTTCTGGACCTCGACATCGATTCCGAGTCCGTGAAGCTTGCCATCGACATGCTTAGCGGCAATGACGACTACTGCATGAACTACATACAGGCCTTCCGCGACGGACGGCTGGACTAAAAGGAGGCACAGATTTGGCACTCGTACGCCTCATGTACTGGAAAGAAATACCCGTCACGGTTCAGGCCAGCCACGATGGTGAAACGATCTCACATCCGTTGGACGCCCGATTTCAGGAAGCTGCCGACGCTATCGCCATGATGGACGGCAGCGCAGGAACGGACGACTACTTGATGGCGTGGGAGTTGAAGGATTACGGAGAGGTCGACGCGCCGGCAAAGGAAGCCGCTGCGGCTAT
>Ga0257122_1001375_pt1 | contig 17319 bp, 16 predicted proteins | sample SI106_120metaG_FD_190146 | JGI IMG/M metagenome (GOLD analysis project Ga0257122, IMG submission 190146) | Marine microbial communities from Saanich Inlet, British Columbia, Canada - SI106_120 | ecosystem: Environmental > Aquatic > Marine > Inlet | place: Canada: British Columbia | collected... | reverse complement strand
AACGTGTATAATATTGTCACAATGTGTGTGTACTCCTGTATGATACCATTTTTTTATGTATGCATATTTTGGCGGGTGTATACAAGTATCGACAGGATGGAAATCTTCGTACGGTATAGGCTCACTCATGTTCCTATCATGGAGCGTAATTAAATGGCCCCCTAACTGAACAGCAATCCCTAAGTGTATGTGGTCTCCAACGACAGGCCTATATTTAATTTCCCATTTCTCGGTAGTTCGAAACATATACGAACAGGTACTGAGTGTGATTTTGGTTGTCCGGTACGTGAATGGTGTCTGATATTTCCGAACAGCTATGGCGAACTGAGGGTCAGGTACAGAGTGTAGGATATCACATGTAGTTCCAAATAAGTTCGTGTACAAAGTTCTAGAGTCTACTTGGACTAGAATAATGGTAGAGTAATACAGAGTAAAGAAGGCTATTACAAATAGTGTACACCATTTTTGATTCATTTCTATATTTTTAATTGCTATTTATACTAATATCGCAAGTTTTTGTATCTCGGTTCAAAGCCATTGTCTATCAATTGTTCGTTCTCTTCCATACTCATACCATTCACCTTCTTGTTCACAGCATCCGCAATTTCTTTATGTCGGTCCTCTCTGTAACAGTACAAGAAAGCTATAATGGCTAGAATAATGATACTCAGTGTAACTCCTCCGACTAGAAGTGGTTCCATTTCATGAAGATGCTCATGTATGTTCTTCTCTTCTTCGGTGGCTTCATCATCCGACTCCGTATAGTCTGATATTTCTTTGGTTGCCGGTAGAACTTGAAATCCACCAGAGCTTTCATCAACCATGCTGCCTGCTTTTAAATTAATAGTGTAGGTTCTTCGTAGACGCCGTTGTTCGAGATTGTCGTTTCTGAGTACCGCAATCATTTCTACTTCAAAAATGTCCATGTTTGCGTCTTGCAATGGCAACAGATCAAATTCCAAAGTTTTCGCCTGTTCTGCTGTGATAGCAATGGCTGCACATTTAAGAATGTTGGAATCAAAGGAGGTTGGAAGACCGGTAAGTCCGCTCTTTTTCTGCTCACAGTCGTAATTTGTATTTGCGATGTTGTAGCGAATTTCCATCATAAGGTCCGAAGAAATCTGTTTGCTTGGGTCCTTATTACCGTATAGATCGGCTTCGTACCGATTGATTTTGTAATCGATATCACGAAAGGACCACTCGACTGCATTGGCCAACCCAGTGGAGTTTCTTCCATCCAAATAGATATCACTAAACACGATGGCTTTTGCACTTGCTAGAGCCGTGGCACAGTTTTGTTTTGGTGTTTCGGTACCAGTAACATCTTCCGAAACCGCCGAATCAACGGTCGATCTAGCACCGGATCCTCCAACATCGACGGTAGTATTCCATCCGCCCGATCCATCTGGTGCCTGACAAGTCAATTCCATACCAACAAGCAACTCACCTCCAAGATCCGTGGTAGCCGATTCCAACGGACATTCCGAAAACTTAGTCTTGACCTTCACGTCCGTATCGACGTCTACGCCTTCAAAACGACCTCGAAGAACAACGTCTTGCTCCGTTCCGCTGGTTAAGTCACCAAAATGTGTACCTGCACCGTCTGTACATGAATATACCGGACCACATTGAGATTCTAAAGACCATACATGGCCGGTAGATCCCGCACTCAAGGAATGTACAACTGTCATGGAATCGCTGTTGACTCCGCCACTAGTAGGTTCGAATACATCTTTCAAGACCGAATCGGACCAAAGATCCGAAAATGAATCCCTTTCTCTGGAGTCTAATGCAACCGATAGTTTGTAGCAATCGGAAGAACCTTTACAGACTTCCAATTCCGAAGAACAACCAATCCACTTCAATTCAGTCACCATGACACTACGCTCTAATGTTGGACTCACTAATGTAGCAACCGTGACAGTGGCCTGTGCGTCTCGTCTCAGCGAGGTAACAAATTTCTGGTCTTGGCAATACGTTCTGGATTTGGTTCTTCCACCTTCTAGGAAGTCTCGTCTGTACACCATACCAAGAAAGTGGACTATTTGGTAATTATCTTCCGTATCAGCAATGCCATCACTGCTATCATCACAAGTTTTCAAGGTAAGAAGTGTTATATCATCTGCTGCATCCAATGTAATTTTGCTGGTACCATCGTCAACCCACCCGGTGACTGGCAAATGTGTACCATCGTCTACACAAGTAGTTGGTTTGACCAATACATCGTAGTTAGAAGCGTTCTTGGCGCATGCACCGAAGCCATAATCGAATACGGACAATAGCATATCTGTGGGCAATTCATAATCAATTTCCGCTGACACAACATCTTTGGATAAGGAGTAGCCAGAAGTAAATGCGTACGTAAGATTCAATTGATCGCCAACTTGGTCGGTTGTTCGTACACATGGTAGACGCAACGGATATACCGCAAAAGTGGCACTATTGTCATGTAGTTCAACATCCATGTACAAAAAGCAATCTGGTGAAGATCGCACCGTTACAGTGGTAGCAACGTTGTCGAGTGCGTCTGTAGTTACTTGGTTTTCGCCGGCTGCTAGGACACCCTTACAACCAGCGTCTCCTGCTGTAACATCGGCTTCCGTACATTCACGTCCATCGCTACCATAACCAAGCATGGTATTCGAGCCCTTAATCGTAAAGGACAGGGCACCAGTTACGCCGACCTTGCTAATTTCGAAGGTGACTTGGGACCCGGTATTGATAGCTTGTGTGTCGGCCTTACGTCTCAAAAGGGACAATTCCGTGTTCCCGGAAAAGATCTGACGCAAATCCGTCTCATAGATGGTGGAAGAGGTGGTTGCGGACAACGCATTCGTATAGTCCAACGTAGTTACTGTACCAAAGTCTACCTTTGGGATAACAATACGACAATCCCTATCAAAAATATTCTGAGCTTTGGATACAATATCGTTACCCAATTGGTACAATGGACCCGCACCAGCGTCACAACCTTGTGTAGCGGTAGTTGTAATATCTGTTGATCCTGCTCCACCTGTGATCACCAATCTGGTCCCTAACAGCTCGAAGGTATCAATTAGGGAATTGTATTCAATCTTAGTAGGTGCTTTCACTACGGTAAAGAATTCACCCAATGCATGACCGTTCGGGTTTTGGGGGTCATCTTCAGTTGGTAAACGTAATGCGCCCTGTGCACTGTGTCCATCTGCAATGGCGACCGCGGTAACATCAATGTCGTCCAAAAATACCGTGTTTGTACTGGTAGGAAGATGGTCAATGTTAATATCGGTATGGTACCGCATAACGTAATCGTCCAAATCGGTTCCACTGCCCCCTTGCGTGGAGTCATACGCTCCAGTTTTTCGAAACGCTTTAAATACAATTCTAGCTTCGCACAATGGACAAGAAAGATAATCTTTTTGAAAATGGGACAACTCACTATTATCGTACCCACCGTAGGTAAAAGTGTACACGTGTTCCATTACATATTGTGCATGTTCTTGTAGGGAGGTATCCACATCGGCGTCTTGGATGTAGTCCGTAAACAATGCTACCGGGTTCATGTTGATATTTGCATTCTTAAATGAATTTTTAGAAGCGTCGTAGAAATCCTTGAAATCATAATGGATGTCCATTCCCTCCTTTCTCATAACACCGTCCCCAATCTTATCAAGAAGTGCCTCTACACCAGACTGTTCGGCAATTTTGTACCGTCCATCGAAGAAAGTACCCTTTACTGGTAGTTGTACAGTGCCCTTCAGAGCACTCGCCAGTGTATTATCGTACCCAACGTCGGCGGAACCATCGTTAAATTGATGAAATCGAAATACAGCAGTGTCAGCACCGACTTTATTGGTCAATGCGGTATCGTATCTTGAATCTGATGCTACGTTCCTGTCGTGATCTGGGAACAAGATAGCTTTAAAGGACCCGGTTTCCCATTGAGAGTGCAACGGATTGTGCCATTCGTCGTCGCTTTGATCTGGTGAGTACCGAACGTGCATTTCAATAGATTCTATCTCTTTCTCCCCAATGCCCATGTATACTGGGTCTTTCGTAAAGGTGATGTTTACATTAACAATGCCCAAATAACCCTTGTTAAGTGGGCGAAAGACACATGTGACTGTGCCAGTCTGACTGTTGTCAAATACTGCAACGTCTTGCAACTCCGGTCCACTGCCGGCGGTAGCGTCTACCAACGAACCGGACAGGGAAACCTCACACCCCGTATACAACAATTCATTGACGTCATTCAATTGGATCTTGTACGAGTGGTATTTGTCTTCGGAACCAGCCCCATCGGCCGACCCTTCGGCGTCTACCTTTTCAGTAGAATAGGGCGTCAACCATGGAACTTGAGTAGGCGAATAGATAACATTGGATGCTTCGTAATCGTACCCACTGGTACCTTGGTAAACCGATGTAGTCAATGTACGACAAGTATCCACAGACCCGGTTACGAATGGATTCTTTGGTATACATGCGGAACCCGTGGGGCAATCGCAAGGACCCTCTGGGCATGTACCGTCGCTAATCTGAGTTCTACACCCATCAGCATTTGCTGCATCGTAACTAGCGTCCCCCGGGTACAAGTCAGACCCCGTTGTTTTATCCACCGTATGCGAAGATGCAATGGAATCTATAGTGACGTACTTTGCATTTACAGTCATTATGAGCAAGAGAAATAAAATTGCTCTCATAATATTAAAAGCATAATGTTGTTTTTATATACATTTAAATATTTAATTCATTTGCAACTTCGTATATAAATTATATATAAATGTAGAAATGCGAAAGCCACGTTTTCCGGGAAAGAAATGGATATCGACAGGATGTGTGGTCGTAACAATTTTGGCTGCCATCGCTATCCTACTGGGAATTGGCGCCGGAACCGGGATTATAGTTGCACTGACACGTAACAAGTGTGATGAACACAAAGACTGTTACAAAAGTAACCCATGCTCGGAAGACCAATGTGTTGACGGCGAATGTAAACATTCAATGGTGGTAGAATGCTGTCTTACAGATGAGGAATGCGGTGGTAGTGTATGTTACAATGCATTTTGTGATACGAGTCGTAACACTTGTGTGTTACAATCACCTAAAAATGGATCGGTTTGCAACGATTACAATGACTGTACCATAAATGATGTTTGCGTAGGATTTAAATGCGAGGGAAAACATTTAACCTGTGATACCGGGAGTACCTGTTCTACTGGTCAATGTGTGAAGGGCCAAGGGTGTGTCATGGCCGCGGCGATCGATGGAACCCAATGTTCTGATAATAATGCATGTACAATGGGGGACGAGTGTTGGAAAGGAATGTGTGCGTCGGGAATTCAAAAAGACTGTACACATTTGGATTCCGTATGCTCTATTGGCGTATGTGATATGAATACTGGAGATTGTATTGCTGTTCCGTTAAATGAACGACATCCATGCGACGATGGTCTAGGATGTACGATTAACGACCAGTGTCATGAAGGTGTATGCCGCGGAGACGTAGACCAATGCTACGACAATAATCCGTGTACGATTAACAAATGCATTGAAGGGATAGGGTGTATGTTGAGACACGAAGACTTTAATAAGACTTGTACTACAACCTGTGGAAGGAACGCTGGATGTCCACTTGGTTTTATATGTGCAGACGGTACATGTGTGGACATGGGATACAGCGATGCAAACATTCGGTTTATCGATTACGAAATAGAGCAGTGTGATGTTGGTCACCGTTTGGTCATGGATTACGTGTTGGATTCCGAAGTCTACCATATTGCAAACGATACTAGGTATATTCTACCGAAAACAATGGATGATATCGTGGCAATGGAAGACCATTTGTTAGGATTTATTGACCAAAAACGCAACCTGCAAACAGTGATGATAACTTCAACGACAGCTAGAAGTGCTTTTACGTTAACTACAGCCTGTCAAAATGTAACTCAACTGAATTGCGATACAATTTTTTCCATGCGGACGTACGAATTTTACGTCAAGTTGCATTATTGTATGTCCATTTCGCCCTTTGAACAGAATTGTTTGGACGATAATATTGTCGTTAAAGCCTCCATCGCTTTGTCTATTTCAGATTGTACCACCTTTACGCAATTCCAGCATATTCAACCGTATGGTATTGGTGTATTTTACGCCTTTGACAAGAAATATACCGGGATTAGTGAAGATCCACTGTTTGCTGTATTGGAATCTATATTTGTTGGGTACGAAACTCCTATCTATGATAATCCATATATGCGTACCAGAACAACCAAATTTCGCATATGTAGACCAGATCCACACCATTATTTGGCGGATTGCGTTAGTGGAAAGGACGAGAATTGCATTGTCACCGGATGCTTTGGATGGGATCCATCGGATTCGCCTATTGTAGAGTACTATGATGTAGTAGATGGATCGCCTACTGCAATCGCTAAAAGTACATGGGGTCTGGTAACATGCTACGATGAAGACGATTACAACGCACCTTCTTCGGTCATTTGTTCGCAATCAAAGTGCCCAGATACACCTAATGGTAAAAATGTTCCGTGGGTTGCTACAATGGACGATGGATTCTACATGAATACACAGCCAATTAAAAGTACATCGGGTGTCAAAGAATGGACATTTGATTTGCAGTTCCGTTTGCATGTTTGCAATGAAACATTGAGGAGTAGTGGTAGTAGTACGTATCATAATATTGTAACAATTGTTATTTAATTGCAAATTGTATCGCTTGTATTCGTCCCATTACTCTGGTAACTTGTACAGTTTGTATAGTTGAAGCACTCCAACTGATTAGTGATATTTGAAAATCCATCGATACATTCCGCACACAGTCTATCTTCATTTTCAATATTTTCGAATACATACGACCCCGCAACACAATTGGTTTTATTCGTACAAACCGTGTCATGGGAGCTATTTCCTCCAAGTGCGTAGGTATTATTAACACAGTAAGTCCATAAAACTGGTTGTTGGTTGGTTTCATTTGTAAAATATCCATGTGGTACATCTTGGCACTCACGATCTGTAGTTTCGTTACCCTCAAAGACAGGATATAATCCAGCAGTACAATTCGTAAATAGGTGACAGGTGTTGTTTGTCAAGAATCTCCAATACGGGCATTCGCCACAGGTTAAATTGCCGGTTGCATTAAATCCCATACCACTGGCGCACAGATCACAATGGCCGGTATTGTTTGCACACGAATGGCAGTTCGCGTCAGAAATTATACAACAAAACCCTTTGCAGCTGCGAATGTCTTTGCAGTCCGAGTTTAGTGTACAAAAGTCTCCGGGTAATAAAGCATTGCAAACTCTAGGACAATGACCATACTCTATCCATAAATGGTGGCATATTTCACGTGGTGGTGTGCTGACAACCTGAACGGTACCAGTATCGTTTTCATAAATCTTGTTTTCGATTGGTATCGCCCTATATGGACTAGATGTTGTGTAAATACTACAGCATTTTTCAGTTTTGTATTGTGTTTTTAACAAATTGCACGGAACACAGTCTATTGTTGTATTGTAAAATCCATACTCGCATGTGTTGTTACTACATAGTCCGGCGCTACAGGTTACATTGGTACACCCCGTGCTTGAATTGTGGTATCCATATGCACACGTATTGTTAGTACAAAGACCATCGGCACAGGTGACATTTTCATCCGCTAATACTATTGTTAGCCATGATAACAAAACAAACCACATATAAATAAAAATTAAATGTATTATATACATGCGAAAGTTAGTAATATTGTTGTGCATGACCATAGTACAAAGTAGAGTACATATGTCAAAAATAGCTAAGGAGGTATTAATTAAACACCCAATGAATATTTCTAAACTTAGTAATCAAGAGCTCCAATGGACTGCAAATGAAGAATGGAATAAATTTGTCGGTTTGTGTCCTGATCTGGATTCCGGTGCGTCGCTCTCGGTTTCCTTTGACAATAGTTTAATAGGAACCGATACATTGGCATGGGCCGCAATGACCACCGTACAAGTAGATAACACATGGGTTTCCAGTCTTGCCACTCAAAAGTTTTCCAGTTATGATTTTATTATTGGGGTGAATCCGGAACCGCCAAATGGTTGGTATACGAATTCAAATTGTGAAGGTATCTCCTACCAGTATGATTTGCGTACTGTCTTACGGCATGAGCTTATACACGGTTTGGGTGTAGGGTCGTCTTTGCGATATTCTAGTTTTTCGGGGTGGGGAGTAGGTTATTATGATAGCTATGGTCTTTGTCATCCAAGATTATACGATACAAAAATTAAAGATCAAAATGGGAATAATATTGTTCAGGGGTGTAATGTATTAAAAACTCCTCAGGGTACTTCACTGTATGTAGGGGGAGTTCAACTGTACAATCCATATAGTTTTCGGCAAGGGTCTTCTTTTTCTCATCACAACTCCATAAACGAACTGATGTATTTTAGTTTGCCATGGGGTACTTGTCTGAACCTACAGGCACAAGAGATAAAAATGTTGCATGAGGTGAATGTAAACTGTGTTAATTTTGAAAATTATGAGGACATTGTAGATGCTAGTAGTACTTTAGCAATGGTGTTCCCTCTTCATTGTTTGGTGATGATACTGTATCTATTTTAGCCAATTCGCGTTTGAGCAAACGAAGAGTGTTCCGAATCGGGTCTTTGACACAACTATCGCATCTTTCATTGTTCAATCGTTTCAACATGGCAGAAATATCGTCCGCCAAATTCTGATGGTCCGCTTTGTTCCTACTTTGTGTCCAATACACACCGACCACATTCCCTAACAACACCACCAGATAAATCCACAAATTGCTCTCCAGAATAACCGTAATTCGAACAATCCAAAGCAAGGTGGAAATAAAGGTGTACAGTAGTGATTGTCCCAATAAACCGGAACGCCACGTGCCACGTTTTTCTTTCGGTTCTTGGAATAAGTTTCGTGTGACCTGAGCGTTTTCGGTCCATACTATGTTTGCCAACCATTGCAACCCAAAGGTCACCACTAAAAGAATAAATATATACAAAAAGTCAGGGGGTAACTCCCACGTAAAAAACCGTACACGTTCAAAACAGATAAAGGGATTACACATTTTTATTGTATTTTGTATCCTTATATACTTCTAATTCTACGACTGCTCGCATGGTACGATAAAGACGATTTACGTGAACGACCTTGGCTTCAAAGCCATCCGCATAGATTATTTCATCTTCTTCTGGACATTCCAACTCCGCGCCTTGAAACCACACGTACCAAAAATTACCAGACCATTCGGTAAAATATTCGTCGTTTTGTTCATCGTTCGATGGTAAGGTCCACGGTCTACCAGTAGTATCAATGTACGCTGGTTCTTTGGGAGGTCGCGATGGTACAGGTACTTTAAATTTATACATTTTATAACATGTGTTACTGGTATTTATAGTTTAATTAAATCTCTTCTTGGTACTCGTTGGTTTTCAATTCGGTATGTTGTTCCATCGTTCGAAGCCTTCTTTAATGTTTTTGTATTACCGCTAGCTCGATATTTAACTTTATCTCCCTCTCTCAATGTTTCCCATCCTTTGGAAGCACTGGATATAACTGTAATAGTTTCTTTACCACCAGCGTTCAACGATTTCAATGGAATTTTGTCTACACTAAGAAATACATCGTCTTTTATTAAACCTGTGATCACATTGTCTATATTGTCACTAGTAAACGCCAATCGGTTAACGTGTTGGTTTTTCACACGGTAACCCCACTTGCTCGCATAAGAGAAATCTATCATGGCCATGCGGGCAGCGTTGTTTACGGTGGTTTGAAAGTAATCGTAATATGTATTGTTTTCGCGCGTAACCGTTTTTTCTTGCATCTTGCCAAATGCTACCCCTATGCATGAACCAAATGGTAAGTCGCTCAAAAGAATCAACATTTTCTTGTACAGACTAATCATATCCTCTACGCTCGATGTACTTGATGTACCTTTACGTTTGATCACATACATACTACTGCTATCCCGTTTTTCCTTTACAAGTCCACCCTCATAATCTTCATGGCCCGCCAACCACTCACCAACTGCACTGTTCGCTTCAAAATGGATACTAGCATATTCTTTGCCTATCATTTCACGCATGTAAGGGTTGGTTTTGACAAGATCGTCGGAGAGAGCACGTTTGTATTCAACAAAAATACAGTAGCCTGTAATTTCCTCGCTTTTTGACCTACCCGCTCGAATGTCTAAAGGAGTAAAGACAACATCTTTCGCAATCCGTCTGAACTTGTGTCCATCGTCCATGTAACACTCTGTAATGGATGGTACCATCATATCCTTACCCATCACATACTTGTAGTCGGCCCGTTGTTCTGCCAGTTCGGACATGGATATTACAGTACCTCGGTAACTAGTTACTTTGCCCTTGCCCATTACCTTTCCATTGTAGTTTCGACAATCACTTGAATTGGGTCTATAACGACAAAAATAATATTCAAATGGTGCCTCTAGACCAAACGCTATTCCAATCCGAACGAATATTTGGCCTTTAAACTCTGGTTCGCCAACGTAACCTGTAACGGTCAATGGACTGTCCAGATCTCGTTCAATATGCAATTGAGATTGTATTCGTAATCCGATGTTAATGACGTGTTCTCTCAATTTCTTCATATCTTCATGCTTGAAAAAGTACGTATAAGCGTCGCCTTCCGGACAGTTTGGGAGGAGAACGGGGTTGATAGTTGTGTATTCACCAACTACCGTTTCAATAATTTTGTTATGGTAACTAACTGCTTTTTCCATCCATTCAGAATCAAGTGCCCAGTTGACACTAGACTTTTTTATATCAGTAGACAATGCTGCATAGTTCATTTATAAAAATTTAGGTAATGTTTATAGATAAAATTATTAGTTTTCTGCTCCCATGGTTGGGTACTTGTATTCAACAAGGAGTTCGGCGCTAACTTTGTAGTTTCCTTCCGGGACCTCGTTCGCGTTGAACTTGGCCTGAAGGGCATCGAAGGAAGTGTATGGGATCTGGCAAATGACCTGTTCGTACAATTGCTTGATGACGTTGTTGACTACATCTTTGGATACTTTGACGTATTTGTTTTCACGCTTACGTTCCTGTTCCGTGTTGATTCCGAGCATTTCCCAATTTCTTGAGATCACGTTGAGTATAACATGGTCGGACTCAACATAGAAGTAGTCTTCGCCTTTAAACGGAACAATACCATCCCACAATTTCTCAAGGGTGTACCCACCGTATTCGGAGATGAATCGGTTGTTCAGGACGTTGGAGGGCGTGTAGCACGGTTGATCGGGACGCGCTCGCTCGTATGGAAGAACGTTGACCAGATTAATAAATCCATCGGATTCTGCCACATGAGAAAGTCCCATATCTGTATTTTTTGGTGTGTACAACGACCCCTCATTGTTTGTAATTTGGGGACTGTTGTCGTATAGATTTAGCGACATGGTAACATTCTCAGGGCAGTTGGAGTAGACACTTTTCAATTTGATACCGGTAACAATACCTTTGCTCAAATCAAGCTTTTTGAAAGATGCCTGCTGCTCTTCGTCAAGGTCTTCGAGGTTGTAAGATGGTTTGAATACATCGGAAGCATTCCTGATACTTACGGACATACCATTCATCAGTTCTTCGGCGGAAGCATTGCATGTGACCACAATACGGCGCGCATGGGTGCTCCCGGCTTGGGAATCTTTTGCACCTACGGAATAGTCTTGGACTTCAGTTTCTTCGAGTTGTTCAGTTTGGGTTACGTTACGGTTTACACGGGACATTATTATATCAACAATATACGGGACATATATATATTAAATTAATAATTTGATGAATACATTTGAAGTATAAATATCTATATCAGCATATAAAATGGATTGGGAAGAATCATCCGTAAAAATTGATCATGCTACGTCTTTACAAGAAGGAGACACCTACGATGAAAACCAATCGGTTTCACTGTTTGAACCACCAAATCCACCGTGGATACCCGATAATGCAGAAACCTTGGCGTGGGAACAAGAGCGTGAGACACAAATTAAAACGATGCGAGACGATCCGACGTATAAGTTTGTGATGTTACTTAGTGGTTTTACGAACGAAAAAATATCAAAATATTGGACGCGGAAGGAATCTGCTTCGAAAGGTGCTCAAGAAAATCCAACCTGTGGTTTGGAACCGGAATTTGCATGCAGTATCAGCGGACAGAGAAATACAGAAGCGAAGAAATACCACGACTGGTACGTGAATACTTCATGGGCAAATGGAATGACCTATCTAACGCCAATGGTTTTTGCGCACATGGAAGAAACATTGACTGCTTTAACACAGAAGTTTGAACACCTACGTATGGCTAGACTGGAACATTTTATTGAGTCACCAAGAGTGCGGTCGTTGTTTGCACGTTTGGTAGCCATGTGCATCCGTATAACAGACGTACTCTCTGGAAAGAAGTATCACCTAGACAGTACATACCGTAGGGTACACATGGAAAGACAACGATTGATGAATACCTTTAAACGCATTCATCTGATAAAGAAGGATTTAACCATGACGGAGATACAACTATTGCGGAAAAAATGGATGATGTATGAATTGCAATTTAGGGATGAATACGCTATGTCTACCCCGATGCGTGGATTGCGTTTGAGTAATCAATTGGTACAGTTAAATCAGCCAACATTTCAGAGATATAGCGATAACCGATTAAAATACTTAAATTAAACTTTGTTCTACGATCGCTCTGGGTAAGACCAGTTTTCCATCTTGTACGTACTCACTACTAATTAGTGTTTTCCAGTGTTGCTGCATTACCTTTTGTACAATTTCATCATCCATTGCAAACGGAATCATGTTCTTCTTGGTATATTCGTCTGCTTCAATGCCCTCCGGTAGTTCACTGACTGTAGGTGTAAGTTTTAGCGCCGTACTCGCGTCCAGTAAGTGGTTGATATCATTGCTTGAAAAGCGCGCTTCTACCATTCGGTACGCTGTGCCCGTTACCGCGTCACCTTTTCGCATGACTTGTGTGTTTACCATTGAATCGGAGTCCCACTTGCAATTGTTGTATACACGTTTAAGATGGACTTCTTTTAACGATCGGATATCCATGAATTCTGTAAGTGCGTCGGCCGCGACATCGCCCTTTTTATCGACTTTGGAGTACCCAATAAGAGAAGATTGAAGCACCAGTGCCTCACCCTCGCTTTTGATCGCATGGTTATAGAAATGGAAAGAGGATGCGCCTTTGAACAGGGATACATATTCAGAGGTCATCAATGGTTCGCCACCGATGGCATCTCGTACAGCTTGGGAGGCCTTTTGAAGTGTCTTACCATCCATTTTGTTCGTTTTGTAGTCGGTGTACACATCGCGCATATTGGAGTGGGAAATAACCCAATGATTTACCGTTGTTTCTGCCAGTTCTGGAACAGTAGTATCCACAATAGTGTATTCAGAGGTTTCTTGTCCACCCAATTCGTCTACATGGTATGTGGAATACACACCAGCAGTGGAATTGAAACGTCCGATGTTGCCGTCCGTGCTCGTTTTCTTGTAAAGCGATCTGGCCTTTGCGATTTCAGGGTGGAACCATGCTTTATCGGACTCGGAAAGTTCATACTGAGAAGATACTTGAACAATAAGTCCTTTGTAAATATTGGTTTGACTATCCAAGCTTCGTTCCAAGTCTAGACCAAAATTAGACATCAAAGTAACCGATTTTACGCCTGACTTCTGGCTTAGTTTCTCAAAGAAGTTGACTCCTTCTTGTAGCTGACTGGGAATTCCATTCGGGTAACGTTCATTTACTGCTTGCTGGTTCATTGTTATCTAATACTTTATCAACTAATATACTTGTCTTTTTTCGATTATGTGACAATTCTAGTTCTTTCATGAGGTCTACTAAATGATCATTTACAAATGCCTTTGCCCTTTCAATAAACTGATTTTCAGCATCTTGAATAACATTAGGACCACCAATACAGAGTTCATATGTCTCCTGAATGGTGTTTGCTTCGTCCACCAGCTCCGTACCTGTTAGATCGGAAATGGCCTGTATTTGGTACATGAAATCCATATGGTGCAAGGGTTTGCCGGTTATTGGGACAAAGATCATTACATGAAAAATATGTAAAATATATAGACCAATCAGACCGAGTGACGTATATATACCTATATGTATGTAAGTAAAATGTCTTTTATCCGATTTAAGAAAGAACAACAATTTGAAGAAGTTTCGCAACAGGCAACCAATGAACTGAACATTCGTATCGATGTAGCCCCCATTCCACTTGGTGCATCCAAGGACGTAACGATGGAGACACGAAAAGCACAGACTCTTGCACTTGAAGCTATCCGTAAAGAAGGTAAAGATCTGTTTCAAGCAAATACCACCGCCATGACAAACACCGCTGGTGATCGTTTGTACCAGACCAAAGATTTGTATGGACAGAACCTTTCTGTTGAGAAACTGCTGAGTAAATTGACCGCAAACGACCTCACTCTACGCGTAAACGCTGTTCGTCAAGGTACACATTCACATTCTACCTGTATGGAGCTGAAGACGGGCGTCATGGCCGATTTGTTGAAGGAGACGAGAGATTCCAACGACGAGAAAACGACGACCCTTGCTATTGAAAATGCTTCGGAGAAAGGTGAAATGTTTGTTTCTATGAGAGAGATCAAGGGGGAACATTACATTAACAAGGTAGACTACAAAGTTGCTGCCATGGAAGACGATAGGTTGCATGTAATTTAATCATTTAATTTCCTTTTTTTGTTAACACCAGTATTACCTTCTTCTTTTGGCATTTCAAACAACTGTTTATCAATGGGTGGTGCTTTTTTCATTTTATCCGACAGTGGCAGGGACACATTGCGGAGCGCATACGTCGCGTACGAATCCCAACTAATCACACCTTGTTCATACAACAAACGGAGCTGTTCGTTTGGGACAAATGGAGTGACCGGAAAAAATACCTTTACCATGTGTTTACGCTTTGCTTCGAACGCATCCTTCTCCTTTTTAAAGTCTACTTCCTTCATTATATCCTCTGTATAAATTTTGTTGTAGATATCCGATAACATCACCCCTAACTTTTTCTTGTACCATATCAAGGTATTCATAAAAGAATTGTGAATTCCTTCATTGTCTGCGGCAGTAGGACCACTATCTGCAAACAACATGCTACGTGGCACACCGACCACTGCACAAATTTCCTCCTGAACAATCTTCACTAGATTCACCAAATCACCTCTTCCAGTATTCATTTGAGGGTTGACAACATGGTGTCCCATCGGTAGTTGGACAACATCATTCAATTTCTGACTCGCTTTGACTGCTGCACGTCTACCCATGTATTGCTCGTACAACTCCTTCTGTTTTTCCAACATTTCTACGGCAGATTTGTTTCTAGAAAAGGCCATTTCGTCACGAGTGTCACTTGCACCAGAATCTGCATAAAAATCGTAATCGACGCCTTCTGTGCGTTGTGTGCTGTTCGATTCTTTTATTTCGGAGTATACAAACGGATGTGCCCTCCGCAACTCCATGTCGATACAGGTCTCACGAATGCGCTTGATAAACATCAATCTTGGTAATACCTTGGTCACAATGGAAGTCATCTGACCGTCAATACGGGGATCCATACCAAAATGGCTGAACACTTCACAGTCTAACAATTCTTCGTCAACTTCTACGGTAGAGTACACTTTCCATATGTATTCGTTGTCCGTTATAATTACTTTTAAACGATACATACCCTGTTTCAGTATACTTGGAAAACTTCCCTTGTAAGTCACTACACAAAACCCAAAACAAAGGATCGAGTCAATTGCTTCAGAACAAAATGGAATCCATCGTTCTTCTACAAGTGACTGCAATTCGGCGCTTATTTTCATACTGTCTTTACAGTCTCCCTTACAAAACTCTATACCATTGTTTAAAAGGTGGGAGTTTAACATCATTCGACACATTTGAAGTACGGTACTGTTATGAAACGAGTTGTACATGAACTCCATGTCGGTGGAATTGATAATAAACGATTTCTCCATTTTACCGTATAAAAACACAATATTTATACTGTAAATGAAAAGAAAACGCGAAATAGGATACAGCAAAGACGAGCTTCTCCTAGAAATATCGTATCTTAATTTGGCATACAATCGGTGCTTCAATATTGCACACAATATTCTTCTTTACGAACATGCAAAGGATAAAAATGTAGAGTACATTTACGAAATGAACCAAATTGTTAAAAAATGCATTGATACCGAAAAGTACAAGGACTTAGAAGATATTAAAAGACAAGTATATAAAGTAGATACAAATACATAAATGTGTCAACGTGAAAATTACATGTTTAGTCTATATTTATTAGCTGCTAGTATATCCATTTTTACAAGTGGAATTTTTACCATCATGTCCATGGGCAAAGTGCACAAGGATAGACAATTAAAGGAACAAAATGAGATTACAAAAAAGAACCAACTTCTGCCTACCAATACTTTAGTAGAAACGGAGCCTCGCACTCAACTTTTTCAGCGTGTGGTGTTTTAATCACAATCGGGTTTTGGTTGAAATAATCATTGTGAATACATACCTTGGAACCATCCTCTAATTTTATATATGTATGTACCATGCCCACCGAACAGATAATACCCTCATATTTACCGCATACAACCTTCGCACCTGCTTCAACCGTTGTATCAAACACAATACCAGCTACCATCTTTTTCATTATTGGTTGCAAAGCCAAACCTAACGCGATACCTACACCAGAAAGAAAGGAGGACAACATACTCATTCCAAATGAAACATAGATGGAGATGGAAAATCCGATGAAAAACAAAATCGATAGGATCATCTGGAATACATGATTATGACGGGATGCTATACGCTTTAAAAACGGCACATCGCGAAACAGATAGAAGAATAACACAACAGCCACTATAGTTATGGCCATTGCCAAGATTCCCAACCCTGCTTTGTCCCAGTCCATTTTTAAGGTAATCTATTGCAAATTATACTACTATATATTTGTTTTCTTCATTTTACAATATGGCTTTAAAACCCATTCATATCGATCATGTTCCTAAATTGATAAAATGGAAGAACAAAGTAGCTATCGCTGAATTTGCAAATCGCTTCTATAGCCCAGCGGTCTTCATAGTAGCCTTCATGTCCGCATTTGACATGATATCCTACACGTACAGTTTGCCATTTTTGATATGCGTTGCCTTTCTGTCGTCTATCTTTGTGACCTATACGACGTGGAACAAATGGAAACGAGACTTTGTTTACTTGGCAGAACGAGAAACCCCTATACCCTTTGAAACAACCTGT
>Ga0257122_1001372_pt1 | contig 17341 bp, 19 predicted proteins | sample SI106_120metaG_FD_190146 | JGI IMG/M metagenome (GOLD analysis project Ga0257122, IMG submission 190146) | Marine microbial communities from Saanich Inlet, British Columbia, Canada - SI106_120 | ecosystem: Environmental > Aquatic > Marine > Inlet | place: Canada: British Columbia | collected... | reverse complement strand
ATAAATAATATCTTAGAATATGCAAGAACTATTAATAAATGTAAAATTTGGATAGCTACACCAGCGGCTTTTGGAGATATGACCCCAAGATATTTTGAGATAATGGGTTCTAAAACTTTATTATTCTGCTCAGAAATCCCAACAGAATATAAAGATATCTTTATTGACACTGTAAATTGTGTAGAGTTTAAAAATGATTTATCAGATTTTTATAAAAAGTTAGATTATATATTAAATACACCTGAATATTATCAAAATATTGTCGAAACAGCCTATTTACAAGCTATATCCCAGCATACGTGGGACAAGCGAGCTAATAATTTATTAAATATTATTAATGATATAGAAAAGAGCAACCGGATTATTAATCATCAATTGTAGTTATTTCCTTGATGTCATTATTAATCTAAATTAATTGAAATAGATTATTTTAGAGAAATGATAATAATATTTATGTTGAAATTAGAATAAATGAATTTATTACTGTTTTTGACCCAAGGTGTATCTTTAAAAAAATGGGAAGATGCTGGGATTTTATCAAGAGAAACCAAGCCTTACCTTGAGTTGCAATCCCTTGGGCTGGAAATTAGTTTTATCACTTATGGAAATAAGGAAGATTTATACTTTTCAAATAGATTAGGCGGATTAAACATTTATTGTAATCAAATGAACTTGCCTTTGAGATTATATATAAAACTAATCCATATACTGCATCATAAAGCCTTTAAATCTTGTGATATAATTAAAACTAACCAGATGTTTGGGTCTGACATTGCCTTGAAATGTGCTAAATATCATGATAAACCCTTTTTTAGTCGTTTCGGATATATGCTATCGGAATTTGAGCAAAATGAGAATAGAGAGTATCAAAAGTTTATTGATTTAGAAAATCAAGTGTTTGAAGATGCCGATAAGATTATAGTCACGACTAAAAGCATTAAAACAAAAGTTGAAAAAAGAATTAAAAAAAGATTAAACAAAATAGTAATTGTTCCTAATTATGTAGATACTAATCTTTTTAAACCGCAGAATAATCTAATAAAAAAATATGATATTTTATTTATTGGGAGGATAGTAGAACAAAAAAACTTGATTTCTTTATTAAAGGCTCTAGATACAATCAATGTGAATGCCCTAATTATTGGAGATGGATATTTGAGAGATGAACTTATTTCTCAATTTATTCACTTGAAAGAGAGATTGACTTGGAAGAAATGTATTCCAAATAATGAATTGCCCACCATAATGAATCAGTCGAAACTATTTATTTTACCCTCTCATTATGAAGGCCATCCTAAAATACTTTTGGAGGCTATGTCATGCGGAATGGCAGTAATAGGAGCTAAATCACCGGGTATAGTTGAATTAATAAAAGATAGAATCAATGGTTATCTATCCGAGACTGATTTTGTTAGTATCCGTCTAGCTATTAATAAACTATTATCAAAATCAGATTTACGACAATCATTAGGATATTCTGCTAGGGAAAGTGCATTAAATAACTTTTCTCTAGAAAAAATAGTCAAACTAGAATATGATTTGTATAGTAGTATTGTTTAAACTGAGAAATAACCATTTGATAGGAATAAGTTTTGATACTTAAAATATTAAAAAAGTTGAAAAATACTTTATTGTTTAAGAATAATAATCCTTACTACAATAATCCATTTGGGCAAAAGCCATTAGCCTCAAGAGATGAATATTTATCTATTTGGAAAGATGCAAAGAATAAAATATACCCTATAATAGATGAATACGAAATAAATATGAAGTATAAAATTGACAGTAATTGGTTTCATGAACTTGCATTGCATACACAAGTCGTCATCAAAGAATCCGATATATGTTATCAACATGGTAGAATATTATTTTCTACACTTTGTAATTACATCGAAAATAATAATATAAAAAATATTAATATATTAGACATTGGTACAGCAAGGGGTTTCTCAGCCCTTGTAATGGCGTCATCTTTAGATAATATGAATATTGCAGGAGAAATAACTACTATTGATCCACTTCCTCATCAGCATAAAATGTATTGGAATTGTATAGATGACCTTGATGGTAAGAAGTCAAGGGGTGAAATACTAGCAAATTATAATATATTGCTTAATAGATATATAAATTTTCTTGAAGGAGAATCTCATTCAGCGATTAATGAATTGATGTACGAAAGGATACATTTTGCTTTTATCGATGCAATACACGAGTATGAAAATGTAATGTATGAGTTTAACTATATCACCCAATTACAGAAGCCTGGAGATATTGTTATATTTGATGATTATAACAATAAACTTTTTCCCGGTGTAGTAAAAGCAGTAGATGAAATCTGTAAAGATTATAATTATTCAAAAAAGGTGATAATTCCTAATGCACAAAGAGGGTATGTAGTTGCAATCAAAAAATAGATTTATGATATAATTCAGAAATGGCATTAAAATCGAGCATAAAAAAGCCACTTGTAAGTATTATAATGAGTATTTATAATGATGATAAATACTTATCTGAATCAGTTAATAGCATATTAAAACAGACTTATAGTAATTATGAGTTTATTATTGTTGATGACGGATCAACAGATAATTCATTTGGATTATTAAAAATAATTGCAGGAAAAACTGATAGAATATTTATTTTTAAAAGATCGCATTTTGGACTAACAAATTCATTAAACTTTGCACTTAGTAAAAGTAATGGGAAATATATTGCTCGAATGGATGCTGATGATATATCTAAAGACGTACGGATAGAGAAACAAGTCGATTATTTAGAAAAAAATCCACATATTGATTTCCTTGGTAGTAATAGAAAGTATTTTGGTAATGATAAATTTGAAAAAAAAATAGATAGTCAATTACCACTTGAAAATAACATAATCAAATGGAACCTTTTTTTTTCGGTTCCTATAATACATCCTGCTCTTATGGTCAGAGCAACTACTTTAAAATCTCAAAATGGTTACTCTGAGAGATATAAGTATGCTCAGGATTATGAGTTATATACTCGGCATTCAAAAACATCGAACTTTCATAATCTTTCTGAATCATTACTTAAATATCGTAGTAATAATAATCCGAATCTAAGTATTTATCATAAAGAACAATTACGTTACGTAATAGAGGTTAGAAGAATCTATATTAGTGGGCTTTTAAATCGAAAAATATCTACCAAAAAAGTCAAATTATATACTGAGTTTAATCAGACTAAACTAAAAACAATCAATGATTTAAAAGATGCTATAAAAGGAATAAAAAGAATTGGAAAAATATTTAAATCAGTTAATAAATTAAAATCTTCAGAAAAGACACTCATAAATAAATATATAGGGTCAAAACTATTGAGTTCCATTAAATATCAATATCACTTCGGAATTATAGTTATACTTTATTTATTTTTTAATTCGTTGGTATATGATAACACACTTTTATTCAAAAAAATGACATGGTGGATTCTTAAAGATGCAATTGTCCAATACATCAGTTAGTCTCAGTATTTTATGGACAATACAGATTATTAAACAGAAAATTTATTTTCTTAAAATATAATAAAATGAAATTTCTATCACACTATTGGTATAAGTTTTTAACTCTATTAGGTCGCTTTCCTAATAATCGAAGTATGATGACAGTTGATATCTTTGATGAATTAGAAGGGAAAGGGCTAGATATAGGCCATCTAGGAAATTATTCTTTTAAAAACAATGATGTTGTCAGGCTAAATATTCACTCAGGCGAAAATATTGATGTTGTATCTGATGGCAATCATTACCCATTCAAAGACGAAACTTTTGATAGAATTATGCTTAGATGTCTCTTAGAACATGTAGATGAACCACATAAAATATTAAAAGAGGCAGCTCGAGTTTTAAAGCAGAAGGGTAAAATAGTAATTGAAGTACCATTTATAAATCCGATTCATGCCGCTCCTGATGATTTTTTCCGGTTTACACCTAGTGGCTTATCAAAGATCCTCCAGGATGAGAATCTTATTGTAGATGAGACTTTTTATGTTGAGGATATTAACTGGGGAGTGAAGTGGATTTTGTGGTCCAAACTAAAGACATCTAATAATATTTCTGTAATGTATTTAATAAAAATAATACTTTTAAAATATGTAATTAACCCTATTTTATTTAAATCATCAAAAGCATCAAAAGACAATTTTTCGCAGTTTGGAATAATTGCATCTAAAGAGAATTAAAGAATCCATATAGTTTTTGTCGAAGGGTATTATCCAAGAGCTTCAGGTAGAGTAGGTGGTGCAGGGTCTTATGTTCAGACTATTGGAAAACAATTAATAAGAATGGGGTGTGAAGTTTCAGTTATTTGTGTAAAGATTAACCAAACGACTAAACATTTTAAAGATGGCCTAATTAATGTTTTTCCAATGATGGAATCACAGCCGACCCAATTCTTATATTACCTGAATAAAACACCTATTATAAAAATTGTATCGGGGCTTTTATTTTATTTATATAATGGGTATAAAATTCATATAATTTTAAGAAGAATAGATCGAACAAAAAAAATTAATTTTGTCGAATACAGCGAAGGAGGTGATTTTTGGAATTCAATAATGAAGACCTTTAAATATTCTTCCCATCTTCATGGTTCTAGTTACACCTTTAAAAATCAATCAAAATTTAAGCCTAACATTATCGATAAGATTAGACGTCAGATGGAACATGTATTCATAAAACGTGCTTATATTGTAGTCTCACCTTGTAATGCGATGGTCAAACTAGTTGAAAAAGAGATGAGATTTAAAATAAAAAATTCTCATATTATTCCCTACCCAATTTCTTTATCTCATATACCAGTTATCCAATTCTGTCAATCTTCAAAAAAAGTCACTCTACTTTTTGCATCTCGTAATGACCCTATTAAAGGCGGTGAATTGTTTATTCGAGCGTTAAATAAATTACCTAAAAGTATCCAATCAATAATTGAAGTGAAGTTTTATGGATATGTATCATGTCGTAATTTATCAAATTTACCTTTTATTGAGATTAATGAATTTGTACCGAGAGATGTATTAGAAAAAGCTTATGAGAATGCTGATATCTGCGTCATTCCTTCTTTATTTGATAATTCACCCAATACAGTTTACGAAGCTATGGCTCATGGTAAAATTTTAATCGCTAGTGCAGTGGGAGGAATACCAGAAATTCTGGGGGGGAATGAAAATGGTTATCTATTTAACCCCAATGATATTAATGATTTTACTGAAAAAATAATTAGTGCTATAAATGCTATTATTAATGGTCAAGGCTATAAAATGATGGCGAATGCTCAACAAAGAATCATGTCAATTTCTGATGTATCTGTTAATGCGATAAAGAGATTAGAGTTATTTAACTCATGAAAATACTTGATCTAGGGTGTGGAGAAAATAAAGTCACCAATTCAATAGGATTAGACAATGTTAACCTTCCTGATGTTGATATTGTACATGATCTTATGGACTTTCCGTATCCGATTGAAAATGAATCTATAGATAAAATTTATTTAAGACATGTAATAGAACATTTTACAAATGAAAAGATTAATTCTATTTTATACGAATGTAGCAGAATCCTAAAGAAGAATGGATCATTAATTATTTCGGTTCCACATGTTTTCTCAATCTCAGCATTTACAGATCCTACTCATCTATCTTTTTTTACTTTTGGCACTGGACGATTTTGGGATAAACAAAGTTCTAAAGCTTATTACAAAGGTTTACAAATGAATTGGGAACTTATAAAAACGACTTGCAAGGTTAATTGGTTTGATTGGAAGAGTTATCAAATGAAAAAACTAAATAAATATTTTTCTACAATTATTGAAAAACGAATTAATAAAGCTCTGAAATCAATCTCTAATCCTTCTAAAGCAGATAGAATAGTTAAAAAGTTATCATTTCAGCTTGTGGAAATAGTTTGGGCTTTTAAAAAATAAATTTTTAATATAGTAAAATGGTCTTTTATAATTGAAATTATTAAATAAATTCTACAATTATTACCTTAAATGGAGACCAGCATTTTACCGAAAAAAATGGATAATATTTAAATATCTAAGTAATTATAATGAATGTAATGAAAGTAAGCATGGAAGCTATCGATTTAGAAATGGTTATAATATTTATTTTAGAGAACAATCATCAGCTGAACATATATTTTCGGAAATATTTGTTGGTGAGTGCTATCCTTTAACAATCAATAAAAATGATAAAAAAGTAATTATTGACATAGGTGCGAATATTGGATTCTTTACAATATATTCTTTATTAAAATATCCGAAGGCAAAGATTTATGCAGTTGAGGCAAGTCCAAATAATTTTAAAATTTTACAAAAAAATATTAATGAAAATAGTTTAGAAGATAAAGTGAAAATCTATAATAATATAGTGTCGTCATCTCAAGGTATACTACCGTTTTACATATCACCTAATTCAGGGTGGTCATCAATTTATAATACACGTGGTGCAAAAAATGGTGAATTGATTCATTTAGAAACCTTATCAATATCTCAATTATTTTCTTTTAACAATATTGTTACAGTAGATTTAATGAAAATTGATATTGAAGGTGCTGAATATGATATTTTATTAAATGATAATTTTTTAGAAAACTATAATGTAAAAGAATTATATATTGAAGTTGATAAAAAGCCTCGGGATGAAAGATATTCATATTCCCAATTAATAAATTATTTGCAAAAATATTATGAAAAATTAACAATATATAATTCTGAAAGTGCGTATCCATTAATTCATTGTAGAAACCAATCTGGTACAATTAAATATAACAAATATGTTGAATAAGAAGAAGATCCTAGTAACTGGTGGGGGCGGGTTAGTTGGTTCTGCAATAAACGTTATTTCTGATGCCTACCCACAATATGACTTATTTTTTACGACTCATAAGGAACATGATCTGACTCAAGAATCAGTCGTTAAAGATTTATTTGAAAGTGTAAAACCAGATTATGTAATTCATACTGCAGCTTTTGTTGGTGGAATTGGCAGAAACCTTGCTAGCCCAGCTCAGCAATATTATCAAAATATTCTCATGAATAGTTTTGTCATCCATCATGCATATTTATCGGGAGTAACTAAATTAATTTCATTTTCATCTGTTTGTGCATTTCCTGATAAAGTATCAATAATGAAAGAGGATATTCTCCATGATGGGCCGCCTCATTCCTCCTATTTTTCATATGCCTATTCTAAACGAATGGTTGATGTTCAAACGAAAGCATATAATCAAGAATATGGTACTAAATACTCAACTGTTATTCCCGGGAATATTTATGGAGAACGAGATAATTTTAATCTGGAATACGGTCATGTAATTCCGTCTTTAGTGCATAAATGTTACTTGGCAAAAAGAGATAATAAACCATTTAGTATTTGGGGTGATGGATCAGTGTACCGTGAATTTTTATATTCAGAAGATGTAGCAAGGGTAACCCTTGAGCTATTAAATGATAAACTAGATTTACCACCGACGATCATTGTTTCGAGCACGGAAGAAATACAAATCAAAAAAGTGGTTAAAATGATTTGCAACGCTTATGATTATCATCATGTTATATGGGAGACAAAAAAGCCAAATGGCCAATATAGGCGTCCAACTAATAAACATATTTTAAATACTCTTTTACCAGAATTTATTTTTACAGATTTAGAAACAGGGATTCAGAATACAGTGGACTGGTTTATAGAGAATTATTCTAAGATTAGGAAATAATAAGTTTTACCGATGAGTAAATTTTTATATATCACTCCATTTTTTAAATATCCACCCACAGATGGAGCTTCACTTCGATCGGTAAACCTTTTTGAAATACTTTGTGAACAGTATGATGTTGAATTATTGACTTATGACTACGATGGCATATTAAAATTCAAAGAAAGTATGAAGAATAATCTAAAAATTCATTTTTTAACTTCAAAATTTGAAACCAGTAAATCACTTTCATTTTTTCAAAGACTATTTTCAAAAAAATTACCTGGGTTTGCTTCCCACAACCCAATTTCTATTTCTAAAGATATCAATTCATTGGTTGAAGAAAATAAAGGTTACGATTATTACTACTTTGCAACGCAGCTTATGGGTCAATCTGTTCTCATCAAAAAACAGAAAGGTATTCATATCATTGATCTATACGATGTATATACTACTTATTCAAAAAATAAATATTCTAAAATTCCATTTTGGAGACCATACTATTGGCTTTTCCGATTGGAAGCCTATAGAATAAAACTATTTGAAAAAAAAATTATTGAAAATTTTGATCAGGTACTTGTTACATGCAAAGAAAATATGCATTCTATCAATAATCTCTGTAAAGGGAAATCATTAATTGAAGTACCTAATGGAGTGAATATTCCCACAACTATTCAAGAGCAAAATAAAGCATTGACTATTTTAATGGTAGCAAACTTTGAATATTCTGGGAATAATGAAGGGATAAAATGGTTTTATAAACATGTTTGGCAAATCATTCTAGATAAAATTCACAATGCAAAACTGGTATTAGTCGGTAAATGTCCTTCAGAGATACGAATAATGACTAAGAATGAAAATAATATTACTATAACGGGGATTGTCCCAAGTTTAACTGAATTTTATGAAAAAGCAGCCTGTGTAATTTTACCTTTATTTAATGATGGGGGTACAAAAACCAAATTATTAGAAGCGATGGCTTATGGTAAACCAATTGTATCCACAAGAGAGGGTGCCAAAGGGTTTAAAAATATGAATTCCATTATCATTACTAATGATCCTAAAATTTTTGCATCATCTGTCTCGTCTATTTTGATAAATGGTATTGATGATGGTACTCTGGATAAATCGCGTCAATTGATTCATAATCATTATACATGGGATAAAATTGGAAATAAGTTGAATAATCTTATTCCCACGATAGCTAAAGTTTGAATGAATAATTAAAATGTTGAGCAAATTAATATCGCAAGTTGAAAAATTATATTGGACTTATTATGTTAAAAAACATTGTACCCGATATGGGAAAGGGCTCACAGTAACTGGACCTGTAAGAATTACTGGCGGAGGAGAGATAACATGCGGAGATGATTTATTAATTAGAGCCGCCCATTATGATCCTGTTAAAATTCACGTAGCCCCAAATGCCAAATTGAGAATGGGGAGTAAAGTATTTATGAATAATCGAGTTAATATTTCATGTTCGGAAAAAATTGAGATTGGTACTCATGTTGATATTGCTGATGAATGTTTAATCATAGATAATGACTTTCACGGCATGGGTGATAATCTGCAAAAAAAAGCACCTATAATAATTAAAGACGATGTTTGGCTTGCAACCAGAGTTATTGTATTAAAAGGCGTTACAATCGGCAAAGGATCGGTTATAGGCGCAGGATCTGTCGTTACAAAATCCATTCCACCTAATTCATTTGCAGCAGGTGTACCCGCAAAAGTGATAAGGCCCATTTAAATTATTAAATGAAAAAAGATACAACAAATTTTGCTATAGTTAGCCGTTGGTCTTTCCCTCAATCAACAGGCGGCGTGGCCATGCATAACCATTTTTTATTGAATGCATTAGAAAAAAAGTTTAAATGCAATTCGATTTCGGCTGAATCAGAAATTAACTCAGGATTTAGTAAAAATAATGGTATTCGTTATTCTAGAATTCCAATGATTGGGTATGGTGCTATATCACAATTTTTAAAATTTTCGATTTTAAAAAATGCGGCAAGATCGTTTGTAGATCAAAAAATATCGAAGTTATTAGCCAAATCTTTAAATAATGAATCAGGACTTATAGAATTCATGGATATTCATTCAGAAGGATACCTTTTCTTAAAGGGAAATCCTGAAAAAAGAAAAAATGTTGTCATAAGGTCTCACACACCTTTTGGTTTATTAAAACAGTATTTTAATAAAACTGAATTAAAGGGTGTGGATACCTGGTTTGCATTTGAAAGAGAGAAAAAATGTTTTAATTGGGCTGGCTCAATTACGACACCTAGTAAAGATTTGAAAAAAAGAATATGTGATATGTATAGCATCGATTATGATAAAGTTCAGGTTATTCCTAATTTATTAGACACAAATCACTTCAGCCCAAAAGATATGGAAGATAACCAGGATTTTACAATTCTCCATGTGGGCAGATTTGAAAGAGGGAAGGGAGTAGAAACTTTAATCAAATCTTTTATTTCCTTATCAAAAAAGTTTAATAATCTTAAACTCATCAATGTTGGCACACCACGTGGTCCTTCTTTCAATAAGTGTATGGATTTACTAAAAAAAAACAACCTTGATCAAAAGGTCATTTTCACAGGATTTGTTGATTATCTTGATTTACCGGAATTTTATGCAAAATCGGATATTGTTGTCGTTCCATCCGAAATCTACGAATCTTTTTCATATACTGTGGCCCAGGGAATGGCCTGTGGTAAGGCAGTTATTGCTTCGGAGATAGGTGGAATACCCGAGACAACAAACTATGGAAATGCGGGGCTACTCTTTGAACCGGGAAATGTTGATCAGTTGACTGGTAAAATTGAAATGCTTTATGCCAACACTGATATAAGAGAAGAATTTGGGAGGAAGGCGCGTAATTATATTGTGGACTATTGTTCTATAGAGAGTTTGAAAGCAAAATATATTGAGTTTTATCAATCGATACTAAACTAAAAAGTCTTGTAATTATTTCACCTTTTCAATTCCGCTTAAGAAGAGGTGTTGAACGATTTACTTACAATTTGACTAATCATTTAGCAAAGGATTATAAACTTAAAATCATTGTTTATACGTGGGGTGTCCATGATAAAGTTGATTGGGGGCTCTGGGATGAAAGAATCAACATAAGAATAGTTCCTTATTCAAGGTATTATCAAAAATTGATTGCAAAAATATTTTACTATTTATGGGTTAAAATAGATCGTCCTGACAATATCATTCTAAATTTTTTATACCATGGTGAAACTGCACTTCCTGCTCCATCAAATATTTATTATGTATTGCATTCGCCGGCATCTTTAATTCCTCATAGATATGAGTATATTCAGGAGAAAGCTAATCAATTCAATCAATTATTATTTATTGCTGTTTCTGATTATGTGAAACAGGATGCTTTACCTTATCTTGGTAAAATGAAAATTGAAGTGATTTACCATGGAATTGATTTAAATCGATTTAATCATTCCATTGATTACCAAAATAGCGGAAAAATTAAATTACTGACAATTTCTGCACTAGAAAAGTGGAAGGGCATACAAGACTTAATTTGTATCTTAGCCGATGATGATTTAAAATATAAATTTGATTATTATATTATTGGAGATGGCCCTTATAAACATGAACTGATAGGTGTGATTAATAATTTGAATTTATCTTCAAATGTACATTTATTAGGTTCAGAAGACAGGATAGAATCATTGTTACCGAATTATGATATTTATTGTAATCTAAGTGACGGTGAAGCATTCGGACTCTCTCTTATGGAGGCAATGGCGTGTGGGCTGCCGGCAATTGTTTATGACATTCCACCATTTGATTCCTTAATCCCACCCAATTCCGCAAAAAAAGTTAAAAACAAATCTCAAACGATCCTGAAAGAGTATCTAATTGACTTTGCTGATAAAAATGAAAGAGAAAGAATTGGTAAAAATGGAAGAAATTATGTCCGAGAAAATTATTCAGTGGAGAAAATGGCTTCAAATTATTATAATCTTTTTATTGTGTGTGATTAACTATAAATGAAGATTACGGTTTTCATCTGCACGTACAACCGAGGTAATCTTATAAATGGTACTCTGGAAGCATTGATAAATAACCAGACTCGTAATCCTAATGAAATTATTGTTGTTAATGGGGGCGGTGAAAATGATTGCCAGAAAACTCTAGAAAAATGGCAAAAAGAATTCTCTTCTTTAAAAATTATCCAAACAAAAAATAAAAATCTTGCAGCAAGTAGAAATGTTGGACTACCTCATTGCAGCGGAGATTTAATTCTACAAACCGATGATGATGCACGGCCCTTTCCAGATTGGATTGATAGAATTGTAGAAGCCCATGATAAATTTCCTGAAGCAGGTGTTATTGGCGGAGACGTGATTGATGCCAGCGGAAACAGTTTTCTTTCCAATATCGCAGATGCAACTACATTTCCACATTATGATGCCACTTGCGAAGTCCGTAGTGTACCCGGTGTAAATTCATCTTACAAAAGGGAGGTGATTGAACATATCGGTGAATATGATGAAAATCTTTTTAGAGGAGAAGATGTAGACTATAATTGGCGAGCAATTCAGAAAGGGTGGAAAATATTGTATATACCGAACATAAAGGTAATACATATTCATCGAGCGACATGGAAAGGACTATTCCATCAGCATTATATGTATGGCAGAGCACATTATTTAGTTAGAAAGAAATGGCCGGAGATGTATTCCCATTATCCATTAGTCATTCATTCATTATGGCACGTTATCAAATGGATATCTTCTTGGATATATATTCCATTTTTGGATGCAAAAAACAAAGCCAAAAGATTAAATGCTCATCCAAATGGATTCGAAATTCTAATAATGGGCATAATTAATATTTCTAATCGTATTGGAACTACTTTAGAGTGGTGTTTTGATAAAAATGATTAATCCAATCCGAGTATTCACAGAAAAAAATCATGGAGAAGCAAAAGATTGGCGAAATCATTTAATTCACCCTATAAGGGCTTACTGGGGTGATGGTACTTCAGAATGGGACAAATGGAAAAAAGATTTTAAGTTTTATAAAAAATATTTTGTTATATCGGATGAACCAGAAAACTCAGATGTTGCGTTTTTACCATTTACTCTTAATTATTATTCCAACAATAATAAAATTGATATATTGAAAAACTTTTTAAACAAGATGCAGCATGTTGACAAAAAAGTATTTGTCTGGGTAGAAGGTGATTATGATGTGAATTTTGAACATCCAAATTGTATATTTATAAAATATGGAGGGTCCAAATTAAAGTCAATTTCAAATGAGATTATCCAACCCGGTGACTTGAAGGATGACCTATTGAAAAAATATTACGATGGGCAAGTACAAATACGAAAAAAGAATGATAAACCATCTGTTGGTTTCGTAGGACTGGCCGATTCTCCAACTATACAACTCGTTTTATTAATTATTAAGAATTGTTTAAAAAACTTTAACTATTATTTCCAAAATAGATTATTTGAATCAGGGCCTATCATTCCTCATCTAGTCCACAGAAAGGCCACCCTGAATAAAATAAATAATGAACCAGGAATCACGCCAAACTTTATAATACGAAAGTCATTTGCTGAAGGAATTAGAAATAATGATAAGAATGCACGCACAACATTTATTGATAATATTATCAATAATGATTATACATTTTGTATGCGGGGAGGAGGTAATTACTCTTTAAGGTTCTATGAAACATTATGTTTAGGAAGGATTCCTATTTTTATTAATACCGATTGTATTTTACCTTTTCATGATGAAATAAATTGGAAAGAAAATTGTATTTGGATTAATGAGCCAGATATTAAAAATATTGGTAAGAAAATCTTAAAATTCCATGCGAGTCTAACAGAACCGCAATTTATTGAAATGCAGTATAATAATAGAAAATTATGGGAAACATATTTTTCGAAACCTGGTTTTTGTCATCAGTTACATTTGCGGCTCCAAAAGCATTTTCTCGCATGATTATTTAAATGAATAAAGCGTTACCTAAAATTAGGATTGTGATACCATGTTATAATGAAGAATTCCGAATAGATATAGAAAAATATAATTCATATTTAAAAAGTAATAATCATATTACTTTTTTATTTGTGAATGATGGATATTGTTAAAATGACTTTTGAGTGGTACAAATTGAACGCAATTATTTAGGATGTATAAAACAAAAAAATTTAATTTGGGATCAGTTTATAATAACCATTTATATACTGGTATTATTGGTGTATTTATGAAATACTGCCATAAAAATTTAGAGACCTTTAAAACTGATAATATTTTTTCAAATGTGTTGGAAATAGGTGCAGGTACAGCACCTCATAAAACTTATATCAAACATCAATTTGATTGTTATTATATTGTTGAAACATCTGATTTTGCAATTAATTATTTAAAAAAAACAGGTATGGAAAAGGTTATTAAATACGATGGGAAAAATTTGCCTTTTGAAGATGCCTTTTTTGACAGAATAATAATTTCTCATGTATTAGAGCATGTGAACAACCCTGAAGAATTTATTATGGAGATGATGAGCAAACTAAAAAAGGGTGGAATATTATCTATTTCATTACCGACTGATCCAGGCTTGCTATGGAGAGCTTCCAGAAATATGATTAAAATTCTATCATTAAATCGATCCCAAAAGTTATCTAACATGGAATATGATTATGTTAACTCGATAGAGCACATTAATTCAATATTTAATCTTAGAAATATTATTAAATATCATTATCGAAATAATATACAGGAGACATTTTTACCATTTAGAATTAGACTCCCTGATATAAATCTTTTTTATAATGTGCATATAATAAAGTCTTAAAGTAGAGTTTTGAAAATAGAATTAGGCCAAATATTCATTGTATAATAATTTCGAGTACAATCGCTAAATGTATGTTTGCAATGAAATAATAAAAGTAACAATGATATTATGATTGCTCTTGTAATCCCGTGCTATAATGAAGAAAATAGAATTGATACTAGTGAATATAAACGTTTCCTTAGAGATAATAATAATATCTTTATGTTGTTTATTGATGATGGTAGTACAGATAATACGGTTCAAAGATTAGAGGAAATAACTGAATTAGAGAATTCAAAATATATTATTCTTAATAAAAATTCTGGAAAAGCTGAAGCTGTACGATTGGGTGTAATTGAACTATTGAAATATGATTATGATTACATAGGATTTTGGGATGCCGATTTAGCAACACCTCTCATTGAAGTAAAATATTTCTCAGATATTTTTATGAAAAATAAATCCATTTTAGGTATAATTGGTTCTAGAATGGTGAAACCTGATAGTAATATCCAATATAAAATAAGTCGCAGATATATTGGACGGTTGCTAACATCGATACTCTATTTGGGGCCCCTAAAAAATATAAGTGTTTATGATACACAATGTGGAGCTAAAATATTTACTAAAGAAATCTGTGATTTAATATTTCAGAGTCCATTTAAAACAGATTGGTTATTTGATGTCGAAATATTGATGAGAATTAATAATGTATTTTCTTTGAATCGAATAATATATGAATGCCCATTAAAAGAATGGACGCATATACCAGGTTCAAAAATTAATTTTCATGATTATTATAGTATTTTTAAAGAGCTTGTTAAGCTATTTCGTCTGAAATTTTGATAATAACATATTCTTATTCTATATTATTATCAATAGACTGAATAGTTTTAATTCCGTAATACTTGGCTATACCTTTATTTCGTGCATAAGATGGGTCCTTGGGAATTGCGTGATAATTAACAAGCCTGTTCGTTTTGATCGAAATATTATTAACAATTATCTCATCATTCCCTTTCATTTTTTCATTTATAATTATTTTTTCAATTGATAATGCATATTCATTGATAAACTTGTGATTGTTAAATAAATATAAATAAATCATAAAATTAAATATTATATATATATATAATATTTTGTTTGAAAAAATTGAAAAATCAAAAATAGAAAGCACAAAAATTATAATACAAAAAAATAAAAATAAATTAGTACCATTATGGTAGCTAGGTGAAAAAGACATTGCTAGAGATGATATTATCCCCAGAAAAAGTATTATAATATTTCTTTTTTTTATTTGAAATTTATTATTATAATAAAAGTAATAAAAAAGTAATAGAGGGATAACAATTATCCAAAAACCTTTTATATTGTTTACAAACCAAATTAGATCATATGAAAGATAGTCAATAATTTTAGCAATTGTTATTTTTGTATTGAGAGTTTGAGATCTGATAAAATTACCGGGTGCAAACATAAGGATTGCGCCTCCTGTTAAGACACCCAACAAACTATGGTAATAAAACTGAGGAATTTTACTATGACGGTTTATTTTAGTATTAATCTTCAATAAAATAAAAAATATGAATTGTGCTATAAAGACATGCTCATTTGTGCATCCAGAAATAATTCCAAAAAAATAGAAACTTAATTTATTTCGGCTTTCTCTTTGATTTATATAGTGGTTCCAAAATGGTAGATAATACAATAGAACGTATAAGTGCATCCAACTATAACCAATTGTTGGAGTCAGGTATATGCTTACCTGAGAATATTGATAAAAACCTATGAAGAGCATAATATTGATAAGAGAAATTATTGAGACATCTTTTAAGGTCGTTGCTATTCTATTATAAGCATAAAAGAATAAGGTATTGATAATAAGTATTTGGACTAAAGCATTAATAACATTAAAGTATAATTTTATTGGAATTAAAAATAATTGGACGAGAAAAAGAACCGTAATTCGGCCTCCCCAATTCAAATAGTGCAAAATTTGGGAATTGAAAGCGTCTTTCAGAACTTTAGCGCTGATTTCATACTCAAGTGGATTTATTTTATATACAAAATCATCGGCTGTATAGGGCGTCAACGTGGCAATATTAAAATAAAAAATAAATAATAAAATGTTAATTATTATTGGGTAGCGAAAAGTAATTAAATTTCTCCAGAAGAGATTGATCATCAATCAAGGATAAGATAAATTGAATAAAAAGTGCTCTGCATAATGGGAAATATAAGTAACAAAATTAAATTATTTCATCTTAAGTAAGCGTATTATAATGGTAATGAAATTAAATCACTAGAGGAACAGTGTATTATGAAACAACAATTGGTTGTGCATTGAATCAAAATAATATTTTCAAGAAATATTTATTTAGAAGAGATTTTTTCTGGAAAGTAAAGGAGAAGTTATTTTGGTTTATTAGACATAATTCAAGGAATGCCTTTAAGGATCAAAAAAGGCTATTGAATAACATAGAAAATGGTGTTATTGTGGATGTGGGAGCACATATTGGTGATACGACAGAATTGTATCGAAAATACTTTTCGGGATCTAAAATTTTTTGTTTTGAACCTTTTTCGGAATCATATGATTATCTGAAAAAAAGATTTATCAATGACTCTAACATAGATATTATTGAAACAGCACTTGGCAGTAAAGATGAGACTAAATCATTATATGTCAGTAATTTTTCCAACCTGAATTCATTGCAAAGACCAAATGAACTGAACGTGCCTGGGGATTTGCCGATAAAAAATCTGTAAATGTAGAAACAACTACACTTGAT
>Ga0257122_1001366_pt1 | contig 17402 bp, 30 predicted proteins | sample SI106_120metaG_FD_190146 | JGI IMG/M metagenome (GOLD analysis project Ga0257122, IMG submission 190146) | Marine microbial communities from Saanich Inlet, British Columbia, Canada - SI106_120 | ecosystem: Environmental > Aquatic > Marine > Inlet | place: Canada: British Columbia | collected... | reverse complement strand
TTACTTACCCAAGTTTGTTAATATTTTATCAGTTTCTGGTTGTACTTCTTTCGCCACTGCGTCTATATCTAAGAAGAAATCTACACTATCGATGAAATCATTTAATTCATATAACGTTTCATTGATGACATCTTCAATTTCTTCCGCAACGTATCCTTCTTCTTTTAATGAAGAAATATCAATCGTCTGCAAATGTTCTTCATTCCCATCGTCCACAAATAACCTTATAACAAGTTTGTCTATGAGGTGAGTGGGTATATCCGATTTCTCAACATCATTAATGATATGTTTCCACTTATCAAGGAACTCCGTACTAAGTTTTATCCCCACGAATAATCTCCGTTATGCCTTTACTTTGGTTTTAGCCTTTGCCACAGTTTTTTTAGTACTGGGTGTTTTCTTTGCAACCGCCTTTTTCTTTTTGGTAGGTGTTTTCTTTGCTTTTGGCTTTAAACTAGAATCTAACTTGTATGCTTCTTTAAGTAATAATTTACTTTCCGCAATTAAAGACTTTGCCTCATTTTCCATACGTGTTGCCTGTGCCATTTGTTGCTGTGCCAATGCATTGTCATCCAATGCACCTGTTGTGGATGGTGATTCAACCACACGTGCAGTTGGGTCAACTAATCCCGTATTTTTGTCTAAGTTAGCAAGTCTATCCGACGCTTCCTTACCTGTAGCCATTTCTTTAAGAATGTCATTTAGTTCACCTAAATTAACACTACTTTTGGCATTTGGGGTGACAATGATTTGACGTGCTTCGACTTTCTTAAGCATACCTTCTCTGTGTAATGTTTCTAACATCTTGCGACCGTCAGTAAATAAGTTTCTAAATAGTACGTCAGCAAGTTCATTTTCTGCTTGTCCTTCTTTACTTTCGATTACTTTCATCATTGAGTCGTGCATACCCATGTTCATTGTTTCTGTGTAAACAACTAATGCCATGTGGTCTTGGTCAGGTACTGTTTTATAAACAATAGCAACCTTACGTTCTCCGTGTCTTCCGATATGTTTCATATGTAGCATAATTTACTCCTCTGTAGTTTCTTCTGTAGTTTCTTCAGGCACTTCATCATTGGTGTCAGTCGTTTCCTCTTCACCTTCATCAGTGGGTGCGTTTTGTGCATCTACGTGGTTTAAGAAATTAGTTAATCGTGTGTAAGTTTCGCCAATAGCACTGAATTCGTCTGCCTTAAACGCTCCGCGAGCACTAGCAACGTCGACGATTTCTTTAAATAGTCGTAAGTCTGTAATACTTAAGCCTGCTTGTTGCACTTCATTTGATACAGGTGCTTCAGGGTTTGTGTCATCTAACATTTTAGTTTTCTCCTTTAGATTAATGTTTTAATTCGTTGTATTTAACGGTTTGAGAAATGTTAAGAATTTTTTTATCGTCGTAGATAATATTATTTGGTAGACGAAATCGAACTCGTCATGATTGGGTTGGAAACCCAAGGTAATAACCGTTATACGATACCCGCAAAGGTGTTTAATTTGGTGCCGAATAATAAACTTGTAATTTATATAAATAAATCGATAGCAAAAACTCTTCGTGAGTTCGGTATTGTCGGAGAAAAGATTGGTAACAGTTATTTTTCCAAAATATTAAAAGAACATGATATCAATGTACTAAGACGAAGAAACACTATGCCTTTGTAGTTTAACTGGAAAAACGATTGACTTGTAATCATTAACTCCCGGGTCAGTTCCGGGCGGAGGCTCCAAATTGCCATAAACCCACTATAAAGTGGGTTCTTGTTAGTTCGCTTGTCTTATTCGTTAATTACTCGTATCTTGTAATATCACTTTTTAACATTTCAGCAGGGTAATCACCATTTGCAATGTCTCTGAGTATCTCAATAATATCTTTTCTACTAACGTCTGAACCTAACCATTGTTCAACTTGGTGGTCAGTGATTTCTTTAGATTTAAAGTTAATTACATCCTCTTGGGTTATTTCTTCAAAATCACCCCCTTTGGTAACACCATCATTTAATAATAATGATTTAATTATCTTAGCGGAATCAACGTCACCACCTAAGTGCCAATCGTAGATAAGTTCCAAGGGAGTACCATCCTCATCCCCGTTCGCATTTTCACCATTCATCCAATTGTATATTGTCACAACTGAACCATCATCCATTTCTATATTCCACTCTGCGTCAGTTTTTCCAAATGACATTAGTTCTGGTTCCCCGAATAAATCAACGATAGTATCAATAGAAACACTGACATCATCCGAAAATGATGTACCATTGGTATCTATTGATGGTTCATTTACCTTTGAGACTCCATTGGGGTAAGTAGATTCATTCATCTTGTTCAAATCATTTCTGATGCTTTCTTGTAAGTTCATATTATTTTCCATGTTAATTTTTCTAGTTAATGTATTTATGCTAAAACAACAAACCCATGATTATCGACCATGTGCATAATACCATTCATCTTAATAATATCACCGACACTCATTGATGTGTGTGCTGATTCAGATTGTCCAATAACATTGCGTGCTTCGCCGTTTGGAGACCAAGTTTCGCCTTGCATTAACCCGTAAATTTTATTTAAGTCTACTGTATTAATAGAACCGATTTTTGAATGTGTTGTGCTTAATGTATCCGTTGTAGGAAGTAATCTATGCTTTGATAAGAATCTAGAACCACCTGACATATCTCTGAAGTGTTTACTTTTGCTGTACCAAATTTCAGTAGTACCGTGTGCTAATTCGTTGTGTAGTGTTGAAGCATCATTAAGTGTAGTGTACATATCATATCCTTTTTGTTGTTTTGTATGGGTGTATTATACACTCAACAAAAAGGAAAAAAGGGGTTTTTTGGAAATCAATTAATGTCTAGTATATCCTGTACTACTTTCTTCGGAACTTCCATAAAGCGCACTGCTTCGTCGATGCCACTGTTCTGTGCTGTTAACAATGTATTGTTGTACAATGTAACAGGTGACAAATCGTACGGGTCATCCTTTACTAAACTAGTAAAGATATTTTGTAAACTGTTTGGTAAATCTTCAAATGGGGTTTTAATCATTTTGTTCTCCTCTTTTTAACTTATGTATGTACCAATAAAATAAATCTCCCTCATCAATTTGTGACTCGCCATCTTTGATGCATCTGTTCATTGTTTTCCATGCATCGTCAATGTCATCCGCTAACTGCGGAAATTCTTTGATTACTGCGTTAGCAACTTCTCTTAAATTAGCGCCACCCATTGTCTTTACTGTCTTGTAATGTCATTGCAATCCATACTAACGCAAACGCTGACAACATTGCACTAATCATGTAAATAAATTCTAGCATATCCTTTCTCCTATTAATTTTCGTCGTAGTAAGCAGTTGTTCCGTAAGGTGCTTCAATTGTAGTTGTTCCGTGTGCAATAAACAACGTATCGCAGTAGTTCTCATCTCCCCATTCGCCTGCCCAAGGGTACATGTCTGTGAACATTACTAAGCGTTGTGGTTCAATACCTTCTTTAACTAGGTACTTAAACACACACTCAAAGTCTGTGCCACCGTGTCCCATAATCTCGTAGTCAGTGATATCATCTAAGTTATCACTAGTAAACGTTTGTGGGTTGTGAACCTCTGTATCAAATGCAAATAAGTGAATTTTAAATTCAGTGAAGCAATCCATAATACCTTGTACTTCCGAAAGGAAGTTATTTAACATCTTATCACTGATACTACCAGATGTATCAATAGCAACCACGATATCAACTTGTTCTCCTGGTGTCATACCCGGTAAGATTGCATCAATGTGCCATCCACGTCTACTAGTCTTCATCCAACTAAAGTCTGTTTTAATTGTGCTTTCTAGTGATTGGCGTAGTAGTTCTTTCCAATTCATCTTAGGGTTAGTTAAGTCGTTAATCATACGTGCTACGCCTGCAGGAGTGTTGCCTGCACCTGCCGCTTGTGATGCTTGCATCATTGCTTCTTTGATTTCGTTCTTAATTTCTTCCTTGTCTTCTTTAGATAATGCAGATGGTCCGTTACCTTCACCATCGCCATTGCCGTCTTTGCCTTGACCGGACTCTTCGTTCTCTTTACCTTCTAAGTGCTCGTCAATCATCTTGTCGAGTAAGTCGTCCATGTCAACTTTCTCTGCATTTTCGTACAGGTCGTCGTAGATTTCTTCAGCAACCATCCCGTCGTACTTGTTATCATACAGGCAATCAACTGTAGTAATCATTGTGCCTACGTTATGTTTAATTAAGTCACGGTTTACTGCGTAGTCACACGCAATGTTAAATAGTTGTTTGTCTCTTGTGTCTGTTCTGCCTAAGTGGTCATAACAGCAATGTAGGACTTCGTGTCCGAATAGAAATTCTATCTCTTTTGGTTTTAGTTTGTCGATGAATTTACTATTGTAATAAAATTTGCGACCGTCTGTAGCCGCGGTAGGTAACCATTTATCAGCATTGACTAACTCTAAACGAGTCGCCATACTGCCAAAAAATGGTGCCTTTAATAATAGACCTACCCTAGCACCAATAAGTTTCTCACGTACTTCTCTATCGAGTGCCTTATCGGTTTCTCCAATGAAGTTATCATGTGCTTTGCTTTTGGTGTTTTTGGTAGTTGTTGACATTTATTTTAAATTTTCGTTAACGTACTTATTAGTCAATCGAAGATATGTCGCCTTCTTTGGTTCTGTGTATTGAATACGTTCAAGAACCCCTTCTGCTACTAACTCATCAACTGGCTTTTCAAACGTATGAATGTGCCAACCGCCATCAGTCTTTAGAAGACCATGTGCTTTTGAACAGATTTCATGTAACTCAGTACGACGCATTGTTCGGATACCATGTAAGTTGTAAAATCCTGCTAGTTGCTTAACTAATTCACGCTTCGTTGTTTCGTGTGTTAATGTTACGTGGGTTTTGTTTCTTGAATCCACTTCAACTGCCACTTCGCTAATTGCACGGTTCAGTGCTACTTCTTGTATTGCTTCTTTCGTTGTCATTTACTTACTCCTTATTAAAAATTAAATTATAACCTATTCACTTGCGTTAAGAATGTACTTGCCGTACTTCTTATGGAACTCGTCGAAGTTCTTAAGTTTGGTAGGTTGTAATGGTAACTTATATGTAGTTAACGCAACACGAGCACCCATTACAACTAGTTCAACTTCAAAGTTATCAATCATAAAGCGGAAGAAGTTATCTGCCATTTTATGGAAGTCGGCATTGTTGATTTTCTTGTTGTCTAACGCATCTTTTAATTCATAACACATACTAATAACTAAACTGTACATCGCTGATACTTCGCGTACTTCTAATCCTGTAACTTTGCCATTAAGGATGTCAGTTGGGTTAGGCATCTTCTGTGCAATTTTACGATGTGCCATAAACTTAATAGCAAGCCCTTCACCCACTGTGCCTGCAATAAGATTAGTCATTGTATTGACTGTCATCTTATCGTCGATAAGTTCACTTACAAATGTCCATGAACGCGGAGTAGCAAATGCCCTGCTTGAACTCTTTGAATCAAAGTCGTACAAGTCACCTTTGGCAAACGTTAAGTAACCAACTACGTCACGGTGGATGTTATGTGTGACTGCCCAATCTACCCAACTATCGAAATCTACTTTTAATTCTAAATGCACAAATCTATTAGCAAGTGGTGTCGGCATTCTATATGTAACACCTTTGTCACTTTCTCGGTTACCTGCCGCAACGATAACAACGTTGTCCGGTAAGTGGTAGTTACCAATCTTACGATTAAGAACTAATTGATAAGCCGCCGCTTGTACACTTGGAGCACCAGATGTTAACTCATCTAAGAACAATACAATATTGTCATACTTCTTTGCAGTTTCTTCATTCGGCAAATCTATCGGTGGTGCCCAATCCATTGTGCCATTATCTTTATTGTAAAATGGAATACCACGTAAGTCTGTTGGTTCCATTTGACCTAACCGCAAGTCAATGACCAACGCATTCATTTCATCTGCAATACCTTCGATTAAATCCGACTTACCGATGCCTGGTGGACCCCATAAGAATACTGGTCGCTTAGTTTCAAAACAGCGTTGTATACTTGTACGTGCATCATTGCTTGTAATTGTTCTTGTATCTGACATAATGTTTCCCTATAAAAATTTATGTTTATTATATATTATGTTAATAACATATTTTATATAATTTCGATGATTCTTACTCTACCTTAACCGCAGGTTTAACAAACGTCTCAACTTCCTTTGAATTAAGTTCAACGATAGCATCCAAGTCCGCTCTTGACATTTTATATATCTCACATATATTTTCAAACACTGCTTCCATGTCAGTTTTAATTACCTTTCGGATAGTATCTTTATTGACGCTAATTCTTAATGAACCAGTTTTAATAATTCGAGTCTTATCCGAATCCATTGGGTCAAATTCACTAAGAACCCTATCACGCAACAACTCTAATGAGTCAGTTCTTGCTTCTTTGATGTTCTTTAATTTAGAATTCAAATCACGGTATTTGTTTGCCAAGCGGGTTAATGAACCATCACTTGAATTGATTATTACTTTTTTGCTTTTCGATACATACATTACTTTTCTCCTGTTAGTTGGTAGTCTTTATCCCATCTACCAACATTGATTTCAACGTAATGGCCTACATGGAAGTAGTCTGTCATTGCGTCACTTTTGTCAAAGTTGTTTAAGTTTAAACAATCATTTGCAATTTCTAAAATTTCTTTTGGCTCACCTGTGAAGTGTTCATTGATATGGAATTCATTTACATTTATATAACCATTTACTTGAACTTCATATCCGTTGTTGTATCTAGTTTCATCTTTATTATCATTGTAGTTCTTAATAAAGTCAACACCACCACTATTGATGTTCATAACGATTGAACTGTGGTGTTTAACACCTAACGTGTACTTAATGTCTCTGCCCTTTAATCTTTCTTTAAGTAACTGAGCAATTTCCTTTTTCTTTTCTTGATTCATGTAAGCCATTTTGCAAATCCCTTTTTTGTTTTGTATGTGAGTATTATACCATGAATAAAAACCCTGTGTAACTTTATTTTTTTATCCTTTTTGTTGTAATACAAATCGTATTATAACCTAAAGCGACATTTCTGTCAAGTGCCGTTAGAAACAAAATAATGAATGCCGATATTAATATATAATTAACATATTGATATCATTGACAAATACCACGATGTACACATTCGCCGATAAAGGTTACTATTATTGTAATAATAAACCGTTCAGAAGTAAACTCGAGGCAATTCTAGAGAGCAATAGAACCGGTGGACAAGTCCATTGGGATTTTTATAGTGATGAATTTGGTAAGAGCAATTGGGAAATCCCAAGTTCATTTGACCTAGACGAACTATACAAACAACGAGCACAGCAACTACGCGACAATTATGACCACTTGGTACTGTTTTATAGTGGTGGTGTAGATAGTGGTTATATCCTAAAAACATTTGTTGAAAATGACATTAAGTTAGATGAGATTTATATGTTCGGGGCGTTTGAACAGGAGAAGAAACATTTCTCTCGAGTTGGAACGTCAGAGAATCCTGGATTCTACACAAGGGAAATCGAATACATTGCCAAGCCTTTGATAAAGAACTTATTGAAGAAGCAAAACATCAAAGTTAACATATATGATTGGGAGCAAGATATATTAAATGCTGCACATAATGGTGATTGGTTTTGGGAGGCAGGATGTAGATTTGCACCTGATGTGTTGATGCGTAGTAAATTTCACAGCATATTCGCTGAGCATAACGAATTGATGGATAAGGGAAAACGTGTTGGGTTTATATATGGTGTAGATAAGCCAAGATTGTATCGTGATGATTCTAGTATTAAGTTTTCCTTCTTAGATATCATCCTTACAGTAGGTGCAACTAACTCCAATGATATCAGTGGTGCTAATTGGGAACACGATGAATATTTTTATTGGAATCCAAACTTTCCAGAAATCCCAATTAAGCAAGCACACATGGTTGTAGAGCAGTTAAAGTTATTGAATAAGGTTAATCTAATCCCACATTTGAATAATCACAGTGGAAACTTCCACACCCCAGAACTATATAATATTATAAACCGTGTCATATATCCGAAATGGAATCATGGGTTATGGCAAATTAAAAAACCTACTGGTTCTACGTATGATGAAAATAGCGCATGGTTCTTTGACAAGAATTTACCCGAATTTAAAATGTGGGAAGATAGTTTGAAGGATATGGAAAGACAATTGGGTAGCAAGTGGTTCAATGATGATTCTTTTGTAAATGGGCTCAGAGGGCATATTAGTGAATTGTATAACATCACCGATTATACGTAGGAAGGTGATGTATAATAATTTAAAACTAACATATTTTTTATTTAATGAAATTTTATGTTACGTATTGGTCAATATAAATAATCAAAATAAAGTAGTAAAGTAGTAAAAAAATTATCTTTAAAAGGAATAATACAATATGGAAACATATAAAAAAATCTTAGGTGCAGTAGCACTTACGGTAGTAACATCATCTGCCACTGTAGCAGGTTGGTTCGACAACAAGCATGATTGGAATAGTAATAACGCATCTGAACAGTCGTATAATTTGACAATGGTAACGGCGTTTCCAAAGAACAGTCCAGGACACGGTGCAAGTACTAATCGTTTTGCTGATAGTGTTCATGACTTATCTGACGGACGTATTAACATTAAGGTATATGCATCTGGTGAGTTAGTACCAATGAAGGAAGCATTTTCTGCAGTAAGTAACGGTAAAGCAGATATGTACCACGGTATTGAAATGTTTTGGCCAGGGGTTGAGCCAGCATTAACCTACTTTGCTACAGTTCCATTTGGTATGACACCATTAGAGCATTTATCGTGGGTTGAGAACGGTGGTGGCCAAGAACTATGGGATGAAGCATCTGCCGAATACAACATTAAACCGTTTGCGTTAGGTAACTCTGCTACTAGTATGGGTGGTTGGTACAATAAAGAAATCAACTCAACTGATGACCTTAAAGGCATGCACTTACGTTTCCCAGGCTTAGGTGCTAAGGTAATGCAAGAATATGGCGCAACGACAACTGTTGTATCTGGTGGTAAAATCTTACCAGGTCTATTAGACGGCACGTTTGATGGCGCGGAATTAGCAGGTCCATGGTACGACGATGCAATGGGATTATACAAGTCTCCTGCAAAACATTACTATGCTCCGGGTTGGCACGAACTTTCAACTATTCTAAGTTTAGGTTTTAATATGGAAGTTTGGAATTCATTTAGTGCAAAAGACCAACGCTTATTAACTACTGCTATTAAAGCAGAGCAACAAACACAGTTCTTAGAGAATTTCTATCATCACAGTATGAGCCTACAGAAGATGTACGACGAAGATGGTATTCGTGTTAAGCATTTTCCAAAGGAAGTATTAGCATCTTTTCAAAAGACAGCGTACAGACTTATCGATGAGAAGAATGCAGATTCTGAGTTGGCACAGCGCACTCATAAGAGTTACTTCAAGTTCATGAAGGCTGGTAAATTGTATACCGAGAACGGTATCTTACCATACATGAATTCACGTACTAAGTAGTTAAGTAACTAATAACTAACCAAGTATTGTTAATAGCATCTAATTTGTAAAATAAGAAGATGCTATTTTCTGTACTAGGAGATTTAATTGAAATAGGAATTGCAAACTTTGTAATTTGGAGTATTGTTTCCTACCTTTTAGTTGAATCCCCTAGTCCAGCATTTTTAAAATACTCAACGCGAGTATTTGTTATTATGCTTCCATTATTTCTAATGGATTCATTGTTGGATAGCATTATGGCACATGATGTTCTTATTGACGAAACTGGATTACCTTATAGCAAGATTGTTATGAAATTATCTATTGTATTGACAACTATACTTAGCGTGGTAAGACATTGGAAATTGCGTTAATCATTGCATTTGCTGTTGCGTTAATCTTTAGTAGTTACAATTCTAAAGGTGCGAACAGCAATGCGATTTGGTTTTTAATCATAACCTCGTTTTATTTAACGTTTAGTATCCTAAATTCATTAGGAAGCCTAACTGACCTAGCACTACTAGGCTCTCGTATATATGGTATTTTATTAATGCCTAATGTGCTAATCATCGTTATGTTCATATTCGCTAGTGTGATTTTAGAGAAAAGTAAAGAACTAGATAAAATTAATTTATGTGAGGGTGATATCCACCCATTTAGTAAGATATTTTATTTCACTGTCCTAGGTGCATTCATTGCAGGTCCTGCAGGCACTGTGGGGAGTTGTATGATTTTGTTAACTAGTTTTGGCAAAACATTACTCAAAGATAGCCACATACCGCAGAAGTTAGTTATCGGACTAGTGCTTGTTATTGCGACGATGGGTCAGTTGGTACCTCCTGCTGTATTGCCTATCATGATTAATGATGTAATGACCACAACTGTGCAGAATTATTGGTTCTCTCATGGAATTTATGAGTTCGACATTGCACCAAGCATCGACTTAATGAACGCATTGTACGTTCCTAGTTTAATCATGTTGGTGTTGATTTTATTATATGTTGTGAGTAAAGTGAGTGCTCCTGGTTTTAAGAAGTTCGGAGCAGACTTTGTGACGTTGTTTAAAAGTAATCTGTTTTTCATTAGTGGCATCATTGCACTGTCTACTATTAGCATTTTGAACTTAATCAATGTTTATGAGTTTGGGTATATGTTCATTGCATTGGGGCTGTGGATTACTTTCCGAAATAGGAACCTTAACAAAACATTCGTTAAAGAGGTTGTTAAACGCACTGTATCATTGTCAGGTGGTATATTGACGTTCTTGGTTATTGGTAATTTAATTGCATTTGTATTTCAAATCAATGGCAATTATGACACCATAATTAATTACTTCCAATTCAATGACGTTGATTTATTCGACACACACGCAATCTATATTGGACATTTATTGTTCCTTGGGATGTTCTTAGACCCATTTGAAATTACGTATGTGTTCTTACCATTCACAACCAATATCATGTTGATGCAGAACTTAGATGCAGTGTACGTTGGTGCATTAACTACATTAGTAATGCAAGTTGCTTATTTGACACCACCCATTGGATTTGGTCTGTTTTATTTGAAGTTGCTATTCAATGAAATAAAATTCAAGGACATTGTATCAGCGGCAATACCATTTGCGTTAATACAAATAGTAGGCATTGGATTTTATATTCTATATGCTTTGGTTATGAGTAACTAAATACATTGAATTAATTAGGAAAAAAATACCATGTACTGGGGATATCATTTAATACTCGATTGCAAATCAGGTGATTTGGATAAAATAAAATCAGGTGATAACATATATGACTTTGTCAAAGCATTAGTACATGGTATTAATATGGTTGCATATGGGGAGCCTGTGGTGGAACATTTCGCAACCCATATACCCGAAGCCGCAGGTTATAGTCTCGTACAACTTATCGAAACATCGTCCATAACAGGTCATTTTGTTGATTTAAACGGTGATTGTTACCTCGATGTGTTTAGTTGTAAAGAATTTGATGTAGATATTGCTAAAAGTATTGTACAAGATTATTTCAACCCTGACCAAATACGAGTTACTTATTTGACTAGACAGGCTTAAAATCTTGTAATAGAAACTTTATTGACGTATTGATGTTCTGCCAAAATACTAACAACAGTATCATCACTTAAATCTGTATCGATATTTGCTAATGGTAAAGCACCAGCATTTAATCGTGGGTCATTCTTATAATAACCACGGGATTCGAAGAACCCCCTAGATTCATCGTAACATTGATTAAGCATATTATTTTCATTTAGTACTTCCATACTATCTCGATTGTGAAATCTAACGTGCAAATCTGAACTGAGATAATCATATGGTTTGAATGCATCTGCTGTTGCATATCTATGCTTTGTTAATTCTTTATCCTTACACAGATGTTCCAATGTTTTCCCAATTTCGGCGTACGTTAGATACACTGTTCCGAATTTATAATCATTTGTGAATAATTCATAATCCTCATCGAATAGATGGTGGGTTTTTGGCATTCCGTACCACGTTGATACAAATCGTGGACGCGATGTACTATTTTGTACGGTTTCGCATCTGTGTACATCTATGTTCAAATCCGCCAACGCCTCCCGAACTTCAGTCGGTGCATTGTCCCAATAATCAGTTGCTTGTTTGTCGAGTAGTCCATGGTATGTTTCGAATATATTATGTAAATAATTCAATGTATCTTGGTCATGAACCGATGACAATTCTCTATCAATTACGGGTTTATGATTATTGATTATATTGATATCATTCCTTATTTTTTCTAATGCCTTGTTAACTTCAAAATCATGTGTACCAAAATCATAAAATCTTTCTGGTTTGTCAATTTCAAATAACTGAGTTGACATTTCAAGTAATTCTAACCATCTATGTGTGATTTTATTTTCTAATATGGGTTTGAAATTAAAATCAACGGTATCGTTGGTTTCTGTATTTTTAAACTCAATATTTACATGCTTGTATTGTTGGTTCATTTGATAAATAATGTTTATATAATATCAATACTTAGCAACAAATGAACGGAACTGTAAAATTTTTTAATAGCCAAAAGGGATTTGGTTTTATAACTCAAGATGGTGGGAAAGATATATTTGTCCACTTTTCAGCAATTCAAAGTGATGGGTACAAAAAACTCACAGAAGGTGACACGGTTTCATTTGATATTGAACAAGGATTAAAAGGCGAGCAAGCCACTAATGTGGCTATTATAAAATAGTTATTTTATTGCTTTAACATGTTCCATGACATATTCAGTCGAAACCTTGCGTGCTTCGAGTAATGCGTCTTTAACTTCTTGCTTAGAACCACCGAAGTACGCTACAGCGTGACCTTCAGTAATCATTTGGTCATTCACAGAACACTCAAATGCATCTACGAACAACTCACCAAGCACACGTCCGAACTTACCAGTACCGTGTGAGCGAACAATAAATGTATTATCATTTGCTTCTAACATAGCAACAAGACGATGCTTTGCACCTTTGCCGTAACGTTTTTCAACTTTGTCACGTGTACGAGATTCTGGAGTATCAATACCCATAAATCTAATACGTTTGGTTACCCATACATCAAATCCCAAATCGATGTACGCATCTAACGTATCGCCATCGACAATTCTTTTTACTTTACATTTATAATCAAACATCTGTAGTAGTTCCGTCCTTATTTAATTTAACTCTTGGTTTAGTTGTTGGAATTGGAGCAGTTCTTACTGCTTGCTCAGTGGATAAACTATCTTTTCCACTAAATGCTTCTATAATTCCTATGAGTCCTGCACCTAACATTCCCATAAGCATCATCGAAAAGAAGAACCAATACAATGTAGCAGTTTTGTCGTCTGTAGGTTGTGTTGGTATAGGGTTGGTAGTAGGGTTGGTAGTAGGGTTGGTAGAAGCATCACTATTCCAATTCTTTTTGATTCTTGCATCTTTAACAATAACAGCGTCTGAATCAGTAGCATTGGATATTACTTGACCAGCAACAAACCCTGTTGCATCTTTAATAGTAATCGCACTACCCCCCATACAGCCACTTAATATGGCAATCGTAGCAAATAATGTTATGAATCTCATCTTATTCATAACATTATTTCACCGTACTCGTTCCAAAGTAGTACCCAATGATACTAGCAAGGATTGAACGTATAGTTTCGTCGTACATGATGCCACTAACCATAGCAATTACTATTTGCTTACCTCCGCCGAACCCTAAAAAACTAGGATTCTCAATTTCGGTGATAATATTGGTTGTTAATGTTGGGTCAATTGCAGGTGCAACTACAATAAATGCTAGTATTGACATCATTGTTATTACAATGAAGCGTCTGATATAAGCCGCGGCTGGATTTTGCATTTGGCGTGCTGAATTGCGCGACGACTCATCTGCCTCGCCCTTCTTCATCATGTAATCCCATTGGTCGCGTTTAGCCGCTTGATTGGTCGCTACAAGTTTGAATATGAATCCAAGACCTGCACTAAGTCCCATTGAAATGAGTTCTAACGGCACAATGATAGTAATAATATACGCATATTACTATTTAGTGTTTTTAGGTAATTTTATATAACTGAGTAGTTATTAAAAATGAGAATGAGTATGCCGACACCTTATCTCTTGAGGAGAGAATAATTCTTGGGGGAGAGTGTCGACATGTGATTATTATATATAAATTTATTAACGATGCAATGCTAAATTTATATATTTTTTACATATTTTTAGAACTGGATACAATCTTACCTAGTTTTAAATATCCTATTCTATCATTTGGAACATAACGCCATATATATCCTTTGTCTGGGTCATCACAACCGAATACAGTAACAGTCATTCCTATTTTAACGATGATTGCTTTGTGGCCATCGAGTACACACTTGTCGCCTTCTTTAAATGGACCGAAGTACTTGAATGAAAGCCCATTGGCAATGTCTCCTGCAATGTCCTTGATGACTAATCCTATGATGATTATAGCCATCATTGAAATGAATGGTGTAATTAGTTCGCTTACTTGTAATCCTAAATCTTCTGGAGTCATAATAAATATTCCGTAATAATGTACGGGTATTTAGGTATTTTGATACTAGAATGTACCTCTTACAAAAATACGACCGTCGCTATGCCCCTCAACATCCCATTCCATTGATATAGTGTCAAGTCCGTATCCAAATTGCTTCTCAAATGATGGTGACAACGGACGTATCATCATTCCTTCAATCATATTGGCTATATTGTAATCGTCCATATCATGAATGTAATTGAGTTCGTCGGAGTTTACTTTTTTCGGTATGTCACTATCATATCCAATGAGTTCGGATGGGTTGGAGTGAAACACGTACAAATCCATTTCTCTTGCTTTGATGGTGAATAATATCTCACTCCACTCATGCTGTTGTATATATTATCATCTAAGAATGATGTACCATATTCACCAACGAATTCGTATTCTCCTACCTCATCACCTGGTTGCCATAAGTTAGCCATTTATTCAATACCTAAGTTGCGCCTAATATCACCCCAAATATTATGGTAAAAAATCACAGTACCTTCTTCTGTAATGACAGCACCTTGTGGGGGTGGGTGTGGGTGTGTATGTTCGTCTGTTGATGGGATTTGGTTATAGCAACCAGTGAGAATAATAGTTAATGTAATTAGTATTATTTTACTCATCGATTACTATGCCCATTTTTTCGTAATCTTCGCGTAACCATTCTAGTTCTAATAACCTATCTTCTGCTAGTAATTCTTCTCTTGATTTTTTCTTACATGGTTTATTAGCAGGTTGTTTAGAAAAAGATTTTTGACGTGTGCGTAAACCTTGTAAAACACCATCGTCTGTCTCGACTTCGCCATCATATGTTGCCACTCTATGCCTTGCCAATGCACAATGATATACCTCGTGCCCCATAATCGCCATGCTTTCACGGTCGTCCCATTTTTTCGCTGGCTTTATATGCACGTAACATACATCCTCCTCTTCAGTAGATAATGAAAATGCTTTAACACCCTCTCCTTCTGTGCGTTCTTCGTCTAGGTAATATGCATCATTCAATTCATCTTCACTATCATATATAATGAACTTTACGATGAAGTTTTTACGTCCTATCTTCACTTTTTCATCATCCCCATAACGATATAAGTCAAAGTCATCTAGTGCTAATGTGGTTTTCGGAAGTACAAGTAAGCAAAACAAAAAAACTCCCATTGTATATAATGCCAAATTGGTTAAATTGTTCACTTAGACCTCCTACTAAAAATTCAATTGTTTTAGTATTTATCTATATTGGATATGGTTGACTCATTGTGTTGGATGAAAATATCCATATTGTGTAGGGATGGACATTGTGAGCAAATATGGTTGCTTTTGCCAAAGTTGTCTAAAAAGTTGCTAATAATTTCTTTATTATCAGTGAATGATATTCCACGCGTAATAAACTTCTCCCATAACTCATCATTTGGGTTGCCGAATCGTGTGAGCGTGTCTTCAAGTAATGCAGATGTACTACATTTGTATATCCTATCTTTATATAATAATGGACATGTCTGCTGTATGCATTGATTAAACGCCATTTCAGCATTGGAAAAATACGGTTTCATATTTGCGTAACTACCATCAAATGGTTTTATGAACTCAGATGGGTAATTTAATTGAAATCGTACGTTATTCGTTGTTTTGTGCCGTTTTATACCAAACTCAATTACCTCTTCCCACTTATATCTAGATAATGTGTTGTCTATAAAATCTTGTACGGTGGTATTATTGATATGAACTGTAATTTTAAATACAATATTCCCCACATCTTGCATCACTTGCATGATATTCCTAAATTTGTTCTTGTTTAGAAGTAACCCATTGGTGGTAAATCTTATTTGGGTGGTTGGCATTAATTCTCTAACACCATAAATCCAATCATATACTTGTGGGTTTACTAATGGCTCTCCGCCCATTATTCCGAAATCTGGTATCTCTATGATATCTAACCATCGTGATAACGAATTTAACCCCTCTTCCCAAGTAACGTACCCTTTATGGGTTAAATCTGAGTAGTTGGTACACCCCTCACATGATATATTACATACTTGCGTTATCATGGTTTCTACAAATGGGAGGGTTTGTTTATTTTTCAATTTTTTAGAATGGCATCATACTGCCGAGCATTCCTTATGGACTAAAATTATCTCTCATACCTTTTACACTGTAATTCATGTAACTCAATTGATTATTTACCACATTTAAATCTTTTGCTAAATTATCAATGTTCCTTTCTATTTATGGGTGGTGATTATATTTAATTCTTTCTGTTGCCTTGGGGTGAAATGGGCGAGGTCTTTGCTAAGAAGATGAAAACTTGCTGTTAGGGGGTCTAACCCCATCTCAATTAGATACGATACGACCATAACAGAAGTAATGATACCTGAGTTATATCCGTCAGTGTACTTTCCATCCATTTCTTCACTAAAATATGGTCTATGCATTGCGAATGACGCCCCCTCACCTATAGTACGTGCCAATCCTCCCATAAATGCGTAAGTACACGCACTATAACAAATGCCATTTTCAGGAACAAGTGTGGCTATGCCATTTTCTCGAATTAAATTCCCCACCTCAATGCTTGAGAATAAATTCCCACCTCTCGAGTTAAGCATAACGGTGTGTATAGTTGGTACTTCTTCTATATAAATAGAAACCCCTTCAACGTCATTTGGTTCAAACACACCTTCTACCAATAATATCCTTGGGTATGTATCATTCGTGAAGTAATTTAATGCATTGATGCATAGTGGATATAATACAAACGCTATTAATATTATTTTAATCACACTCTCCCAACACAGTCGTCTTCGTACTATATATTTAGTTAT
>Ga0257122_1001363_pt1 | contig 17417 bp, 15 predicted proteins | sample SI106_120metaG_FD_190146 | JGI IMG/M metagenome (GOLD analysis project Ga0257122, IMG submission 190146) | Marine microbial communities from Saanich Inlet, British Columbia, Canada - SI106_120 | ecosystem: Environmental > Aquatic > Marine > Inlet | place: Canada: British Columbia | collected... | reverse complement strand
TACGAAAGCCCTCTGGCGCCACGTTCAAAGAATCGCTGATGAGATCGTGGGCGCGGCGAATTTCCTGTTCGATGACCTGCTCGGGCAACCGGCATAGATCATAAGGATGGTGATAGGTATGGTTTGCTATTTCGTGGCCCGCATCCACCGCCTGCTTTAGTAACGCGATCGCTTCTTCATTCTGTTCGAGTTCGCTGGCCACAACGAAAAACGTGACGCGTACGTTCAGCAGTTCGAAGAGTTCTAAGAAGCGCGGCAGAACCTTGAGCATGATCGTCGAACGTAAATGACGCGGCGGATCGCCCAAGCCGTGAATCTTGTAATACGCGGTAATCGGGTCCAGGTCGATACTGATGGCGCAGAGTTTTTCGCTCACGGATGCTCCGGATTTTTTCGCTATTCGATAACCCGCATAACGTAGGTCAGATAGGCGAGATTGCGCAATACGTTGGGAACGCGTTTGAAAAGGTTGATCGAAGGTGCTCGCTTTTCGACGACACGCAACGGAATTTCTACTACGGGATGTTGTTCCCGTTCGGCTCTAATTACAAATTCGCTGGCGAAAACATCGCGGTCGACGACGCAACGCCCTGCAGTACCCACCAAGATATCTCGGCGGAATGCCTTGAGTCCGTGAGTGTCGGTACCGTGGAAATGGAAAATCAAACGCAGCATCGTATTATAACAAATGGTCGCCACGTGACGAACGAGGGGACGCGCATCCTGCGCACCGGCGAGAACCTTGGAGCCGACGACCATCGTCGCATCACCACTCATCAGACGGTCGAGAGCGCTGCGGTAAAAATCGAGGTCGCCGAGATCTATCTCGTCGCAGATCACATAGTGTCCGCGTGCGCGCAATATGCCTTCCTTCAATGCTTTGCCGTAGTTCGGTTCATTCACCGAAAATGCGCTGACCTCCGGATATTTGTCGGCCAAGCCGGAGCTTATTTCGATGGTACGGTCGGTACTTCCGTTTTCCGCTAGAAGTATTTCGAACGTATGTCCCAACTCTTTGAGGCCCTCACGCAACGCCACCACCGACGTAGCGAGAATGCCCTCTTCGTTATAAATTGGTATGACCACGGAGATCAGCGGAACGACCTCGGCCGAATCCGACTTGTCACCGTGAATTAGGATCAAATTGTTATCTTGCTTTGCGGTCATTGCTTCACTCAAGAGGTGCGGACGGCGAGCGCATCCACGTGCTCGGCCACCGCTTTACCTGCCAGTAGGCTATCCTCCATTGAATTATAGATCCAGGCTCCGTAGCGGCCACAGGAATATATCCGGCGACTTTCCAGCCATTCGAAAATGCACTTCAAGGAGGCTTCGTAGTGCTCATCGAAAATAACGTAGGCGACTTCGATTTCCCTTAGATCTGCAAAAACGACGTCTTCCACCGCGCCGATGGCACCGATTTCCACGAGTGCTCGCAACGCCTCAGCGGTTGCGGCTTCTTGATCAGCTGGTGCGTCTCGATCGGAAAGCTCGACATAGAGACTGGCGCAACCCGCCGGGGCCATACTCGGCACCGCGTTGGAATAGACCCCAACCCGATAAAACGGCAGATGCATTTCAGGGGTATAGACCCAATGGTAATCCTGAGGCGGCGGCTTTCGCGTCGCCACGTCGAGATAACGCACCGATGTCGCGCGCAGCTGCGAAACCGCCTTCAGCACTTCGCCGGGAACGTCGTCCATGGTGTCGATCAGCTTCGGCAACGGCATGGTGGTAATCAGCGCGTGGTAGTCCACCGATTCCCCGCCCATCTGCAGCTGATAGCCGAGATGGTCGATCTTTTCGATGGATGTATTGAGATTCACGCGCTGGGGATCTAATTCTGCGGCCAACGCGGCCGAAAACGCACCGATGCCGCCGTGTTCAGGATAGCGAAACCGAACATTGTAGCCGACGTTATCCTTGCCGGCGCCGATAGCCCCGGCCAGGACCTGCTCGCGGGATGGGATGGGCAAAAAGCGGCTACACCAGGCGCTAGTGATCTCGCGGGGATGCACCCCCCAGAGTTTGGAATTGTACGGGATCATGAAATGTTCGGCGATGCCTTTGCCGAAATGGTGCAGAACGTATTCCTCAAAATTCCTTGGGGCTTCCGCTTGCCGTCCCACGAGGGCTTCCACGTAACCGTGTAGACATTCGAAGACCACATCTTTGGGCAACCCATGGAAATTAGACTGAAATGGGTATTGAATGAAGCGGCCGTGCGAGTAGATTTTGGAAATGCGCTCGACTTCCGACCAGCGCAATCCGGGCAAACGCGCGACCAGCGCCATCATTTCCGGATCCCTCAGATGGAGCCAGTGACCCGTTCTATCGAAATAGAAGCCCTGTTTTTCGTCGGTTCGCGCCAATCCACCGAGCGAATCATCGCGCTCAGCTAACACATAGTCGTTCTTGAGGTGCAATGCGGCCGAAATGCCGGTCAGGCCGCCACCGACGATCAGGGTGGGATGCCGTTCAAGGGTCATGGGGTCTTCTAGCACATGGGCGAGCTACGGTTAAGGGAGGGAAGGAGATCAAATGCCGCGGCCCCACCTACGCCCCCCGGAACGCTCAAAACGGTTGCAAAGCGGCAGTGCCATCACGTAGAGTCCCGAGATTGTAGAGGGTGTAGGCTTAAGTCAATGGATGCGTTAAGAAAAATACCAACGCCGGCATGGATTTTATTGGTGGGCGCTCTGCTCATCTTTCCCAAATTGCAGTCCTTCGGGCTTTGGGATCCAGCGGAAATTCGCCTAGCCGATGTCGCGCGCGACCTCTCGGAGGGTAAAAAGGTCACGCCTTCAAAGCGGCCGACCCCTCCCCTGAGCACGTGGGTGATGGCCACGGGATTCAAAGTCCTGGGAATCAACGAGCTCGCGGGCCGGCTCCCCCTCGCCCTCGCCGGGCTGTTGGCGCTGCTCTTGGCCAACCGAATTATCAGCCGCCTTTTTACACCCAAGGCCGGCCTCTTGGCGGCGCTCGTACTCGTCACAACACCCGCGTTCCTTTTTCAGAGCCGTCAGCTGGCCAGCGATATGATCTACTACCTCGCACTGCTCGCCTCCGCCGGCGGGCTCGCCTGCTATTTATGGCCGCAAGATAATCGACACAGCCGCCTCGATCTCGCTATCGGCGGATTGGGCCTCGTGGCAGGATTCCTAGCAAAAGGGTGGATTCTCGGTTTCTTCTTCCCAATATTCTGCCTCGCACTCGCCATCGGTGATAGCTGGCGTACGCGTTCCTGGGAAGAGGCCATCGAAGAGACGAAAGAAGAGGTCGATGGCGAATCGCCCTTCCGTGGTTCCGATGTCGCAATTCCTACCGACTACCATACCGTTTCACAATCCGTCAGCCGTCATTGGCAAAAACTCGCGCTCGCCGTCGGTGCGGCTCTCCTCGTTTCCGTCGGCTTTTATTTCTACCTCGGCGGTGGAAGCGGACTCTGGTTCGCACTGCCCTTAAAGAAAGTTACCCTCGCCCCCACCTTCGACAAGGCATTCAGAGATTTGGGCTTCGGCACATTCCCTTGGTTCGGGTTGCTACCCGCAGCGCTCTTTCTTTTCGTTCGCAGCCAAATGGGCGGCGCAGAAAAACGAACCCGCGACGCCTTTGGCAAAGTGCTGATCCTCTCCCTCGTGGTTATCGGCTATCTGCTGATGACCGTATGGCCTGGATTCGCCGGCAAGATTCGCTTTCCCGCTTTGCCCTGGCTCTGTCTCGGCATCGGTGTCTTTCTTTACCAGGGCTTCACGCGCGAACTCTATCTCCCCCTCTTGGGTATCACCGCCCTGGCCTTGTTGTTGGTGCTGCAACAGGATTTCTACGTTTCTCCTGGATCGCTGGCCTTCAGTCACCTCACGGAGAAAGCGAAATTCCCGGTCGATCTAAATATCAAATGGGCGGTTCGCGGGTTTGGCGTCGCGTTTGCGCTCCTCTTCTTCACAGCGCTAGGTGGCAGAGTCTATCTCACAACGTGGCTCAAGCGATTTGATCCCGCTGGCAAGGTAAGCCGTTGGGCTTGGTTCGCCATGATTCCACTTTCACTCACCCTCGCCGGCTGGAATAGCTGGGTCCTCACCCCGCAACTCAGCCTTCATATGTCCAACAAAGCCCTCTTTCAGACCTATCACGAATGCAAAAAGGACGGCGAAAAGCTCTCCCAATACCGCGTATCGGGCCGAGGGGCTGCTTATTACAACAATGGTAAAATCGACCAGGTCGGTGATCAGAAAAAGCTCTTCCAACTGCTCAAAGCTAAGACACGTACGTTCGTTTTGGTCCCGGCTGATCAAATGGCCAGCCTCGATCGTTCCGCACGGCAATCCAAAGTCCCCTATTACGTCCTCGACGATCGCAATTCCAAATATCTGATCCTCTCCAACCAGCTCGATGGCAAATGTAGCGAAGATAAGAATCCGCTGCGCCGCTTCGTGCTGCAAAAACGGCCCAATCCGGCCCACGCCATTGCGGTCAATTTCGAAGATCGCGTAGAAATGATCGGCTACGATATGCCCGCCGAGGTTCGCCGCCCCGGCAAGCTCAAGATGCGACTTTACTTCCATGTAAAAACGCGGGTGCCAGCGAACTACAAACTATTCATGCATTTCGACCAACCGGGACACCGATTCCATGGTGACCACACGCCTTTGGGTGGGAAGTATCCCACGCAGTATTGGCTTCCTGGCGACTATATTATCGACGAATACGAAATCGACCTACCGCTGCTGACGACCCCCGGGGGTACGTATACCCCCTACATCGGCTTCTGGCTGGGCAACAAGCGTCTCAAGGTCAAATCGGGCCCTGCAGACAAATCCAACCGGGTACGTCTGGGCAAGCTGCGGGTCCGCTAACGCTCGCCACAGCGCGTCACCCGTTCTTCGGCTACTTCCTGTCCCAATTTTTCGATCCTAAGCATTTTTCTTTCCTGACTATTTTCCATTGTCGCCGAGTCGAAACCTCTGCTAAGACCGCGGCATAAAGATATTAGCTGATGGGGGATTAGGGAAATGCCCAAAGCCAAGGAAGACCGGCGACAACGGGATGAGCCCATAAGTGGGGAACGTCGTGGGACGGGAGCGGACCGTCGCCTAGCGCCACGAATTCTGATCGACATGGAGGTTGATTACGAATGCGAGGATACCTACCTCTTCGCCTATATCACCGACATGAGCGAGTTAGGCATCTTCGTGCGCACGAACAATCCAGAGCCGATGGGAACGCGAATGCATATGCGTTTCACGCTACCCAGCGATCAACGGCCTCTCGCCGTCGAAGGGGAAGTAACTTGGGTCAATCCCTATCGACCCGGCGACCTCAACAATATCAATCCGGGAATGGGTGTTCGTTTCGTCGAACTCTCGGAACGGGATGAGAATCGCGTCGTCCGGCTCGTACGAACCATCGCCTATCTCGACGATGTCAGCAATCCGGAAACCAATCCGGGGCGCCTCCGCCAAGAAGCGGATGACGCTTCCTAGCTGATCTTTGACGTCAGATTATTGACCGTATTTTTGGGCAAGTGCTTTGGCTACAGCGGGCGGAACGAAACCACTGATATCGCCCTTGAGCCGAGCGACCTCCTTGACCAGACTTGAACTGACATAGAAATGCCTTTCGTCGGTCATCAGAAAAATCGTATCCAGTTCCTTCTTCAGCCGACGATTCATTGAGGCCATCTGAAATTCGAATTCAAAGTCTGCCACAGCGCGGAGACCACGAATAATACTGTGGGCCCCTTTTTCCTCGACGTAGTCAACCAGTAGGCCGCTAAAAACGTCGATCTCGATTCGCTTTTCATCGGCCAAGATTTCGCCCAGCAAATCGGCACGCTCTTGATGGGTAAAGAAACCCTGCTTATTGGGGTTGTGCACGATGGCTACCACGACGTGATCGAATATTCTGAGCGCGCGTTTCAGAATATCTAAATGCCCATTTGTAACCGGATCAAAGGAGCCGGGATACACACCTATTCGAGACATATCACCATCCCAACCTTTCTATCAGTGGCCTCAACCATATCACGCATCTTCATCGACCAAAGAATAGATAGCCAAAGCGCTGTCGCCATAATTACGTGAGAACAACTGGCGCAAATTCCCCAAAGATTCGGGCAATGCGTCACGCCGCGAATATTCGATGACCATTAGCCCCTCAGCTAGCAACACGGCACTATCGGCTAGCGCCCTTAGCAGCAAGCCGGCCTCGTCGCCGTAGGGGGGATCAGCAACGACCAAGCCAAAACGCTTCCCTTGGGAGCTCAACGATGCCGCAGTTTCAATCGCATTGCCCACCCGAAGGTCGAGCTTTTCCGAAACACCGAGTGTCGCCGCGTTCCTCGTAATAACCGCCGCAGCCTTGCGATCGCTTTCAACACACGTGGCGCGTGCGGCCCCTCTACTGAGGGCTTCGAAGGCCAAAGCCCCAGATCCCGAATAAAGATCCAGCACTTGGATGCCTTCCAAATCCACGCGGGCCGCCAAGGCCGAATAGAGCGCCTCACGCAGTCGATCGGTACTGGGACGTGTCTTGCCTTCGTTTGGCACTTCGATTCGCCGACTTGAAAATTCGCCACCCGTAATTCGCATCGCGTCTCAACTCCGCACCGCCGACAAAGGCTGGAGCTTGTGGGCATATCATGCTTTCATTATCTTGTGCATGAGTCTGAACTCAGTAGCTTCGAAAAAGGGATTCTCCTCGGAGCGATCCTGGCGAACAATGCATCGTCCCTCGAAAAACTAGCAGCACCTGCAAAAGAACGTTGCCAAGCCGCATTTTCCGAGTTTTCCGCACAGCCCAACGCGGAACGGCGACGCGCGATCCGACAATTGACCCAAGAGGTCTTTAGAGCGCAACAGAAAAAGGGCGAGTTGAAATGACCCGAATCATTCGCGCCAAGGCGGGAAACCAATCGACCCACAAAGCCAAGCGCCTCGGACAAACTCGCGTCGTTCGAAAAAACGAATTGGACGCCAAGGTCATCGTGGAAAAGATGATCGCCGACGCCACCGCAAATGCCCAGGGTATTCGCGATGATGCCAAACGGGATGCGCAACTTGAAGGCCAGCGAATAGTTGAGGCCGCCAAATCGCACGCCACAGAAATTCGCATGAGAGCGGAAGTTGACGTTGCAGAATTCGTTCAGGAGAGACGAGAAGAACTGAGCACCCTGGGCGTGGCCATTGCGCGAAAGATCCTCGGCGCAGAAATACGCAGCAGCCCCGACGTGGTCTGCCAAATCGTTTCGCGCTGCCTCGAGGAAGCCGCAGCGAGTCGAAAAATTATCCTGCGGGTCAACCCCCACGATGCCGACAGGATCAGCAACCAACTAGGTGAACTAAACACCATCGCCGAACACGCGGTCATCACGCTACAACGCGACGAGACAATTCCGCAGGCGGGCTGCATCATCGAAACCGAACGCGGCCAAATCGATGGCCGGCTGGAAACTCAGCTCCGGGCAATTCAGAAGGGCCTTGGTAGAAAGCTCGAAGACTAGCCATGCGCGATCCCCTCAAATCAGCATTGGATAAGTTAGATGGCCTATCAGCGGTCGAAGTGCGCGGCCGAGTCAACGGCCTCGTTGGCCTGGCCATACGGGCCACGGTAGACGGCGCACGCGTGGGCGATCAGATGCGTATTCACCGTACGGGTCTCGATCCGCTCATGGCCGAGGTCGTCGGATTTTCCAATGGAGAGGTTGTCATGCTTCCCCTAGGCGACACGCAGGGAATCGGTCCAGACAGCCTCGTCGAAGCAACAGGGCAAGCGGCTACGATCGCGTGCAGCGACGCCATGCTGGGGCGCGTGCTCAATGGACTCGGCGAACCCATCGACGACCTCGAGCCTCTTGATGCAGCGGAAATGACCCGGTGGCCACTTTTTCGCCCAGCACCTGATCCACTGAAACGACCACGAATTGAGCAGAGCATTTCCACCGGGCTGCGCGTGATCGACGGACTCGCAACTTTAGGCCAAGGACAACGACTCGGACTTTTTGCAGGCTCTGGGGTCGGCAAGTCTACACTCCTAGGCCAACTCGCCCAGAACGCCGACGTTGACATCTGCGTTGTCTGTCTCGTTGGTGAACGCGGCAGAGAACTGAGGGAATTCGTCGAATCATCATTGGCCGACGGCCTCAATCGATCGGTTGTCGTTTGTGCAACCAGCGATGCTCCTCCGCTCGTACGTCTGCGTTCAGCTACGGTTGCTACCGCAATCGCAGAGTACTTCAGAGAGCAGGGCAAACGCGTTTTGATTTTGATGGATTCCATAACCCGCTACGCGCGCGCTCTGCGGGAAGTCGCACTCGCCGCAGGAGAGCCGCCCGCACGTCGAGGTTATCCCGCTAGCGTTTTCACCAAACTCCCAAAACTTCTAGAACGCGCAGGCAACAGTGAAAAGGGCTCGATGACTGCCGTGTATGCCGTATTGGTCGAAGGCGAAGATATGGACGAACCCATCGCCGACGAAATCCGAGGCATCCTCGATGGCCATGTCGTTCTGAGCCGAAAGCTCGCCCATCGAAACCACTGGCCCGCAGTTGACGTACTCGCCAGCCTTTCGCGTTTGATGACATCGATAACGGACGACGCCCACCAACGAGCCGCCGCAAACCTCCGCAAGCACCTCGCCGTCTACGAAGACAATCGCGATTTGATCGCGCTCGGCGCCTATAAAAGGGGAAGCGACATCCAGGTCGATGCGGCCCTGAACGCTATCGACAAGATCCAGACATTCCTCAAACAAGGCAGCGAAGAGGTTCAACCTTTGCAGCAGACCCGGCTGGAACTGCTCTCTTTGCTCGACGATTAGGACACCAAAACACCTGTCTCGGTAAGAGGGTAAACAGTCCCGCCAGGAACTCTATGATTTTCGGGATCCTGCGCGAGACACCCCACCCACACTACGCTTTAATTACGGCAGCTTAGAGGAGCCTTCCGGGACTTCCTTTTGGCACTGCTCTTGCAAATAACCGTATCGGATTGTGGGACGAAGTGAATCATGAAAAGAATTTCCATCGCCTTTGCGATTGTTCTGACAGCTATTTCTCCTATTTGGGCGGGCGCCAGCCTTGCGGCCCCACCGGCCTTGCGGCAGGTCGAACACGCGGGCAAACAGTATTACGCCACCTATCGGGTCGTATCTGCGCGCCGCGCCACGGCGTACCAGAAATCGTCCGTGAGTAACGCGTGGCAAGTGGGCGGGCCCAATTACCAATATGGGCAGGGCTTTTATCTTTTCGGAAAGCTTTCCGATGCAAAGAGATTCGTCGGGCTTTCTCGTTCGGGTCAGGCCCACCAACTCGTTCATACCTCCAAGGCTCGACTCTATAATCGAAGTACGATCGTAGAGGTTCTGATTCCCAAGGCTACCTACGATAGTGCCTCCAAAGGAGAGGTGACCCCCGAAATGGATTGGGCCATTGGTGGCCAAGCGAATCATCCCCATAAACAGGATTTGCGGCGATTGCGTTCGGCCAACGATCTTCTTTACGGTAAATGGATCGGCGACAGCAGCTTTCCCGAGCCTGCCTTCAATCGAATGAACGGAACCGAGCAGATCGCGATTACCAGTGGCGCCAAAATGAATCAACTGCTCGGAAACGCGGTTGTTAGAGTTGTGCCGCCCACCACTGCCCGCGAATTAAGGTCGAAAGCAATGCGTAAGCGCGTTGACCCCCTTAGGGCCGCATTCCTCGAGGATCGCCAAGCCTCCCTCGCCCAAGCGAAAGATGCCGGCCGCCAATTGAAATCCGCTGCCGAAACCATTCGAACGCTCGATAGCGAAAACCCAAGCTGGGGAGCGATCGTCAATCGGCTGAAAGCAAGAATGCCCAGCCTTAGACGCTTCTACCCACGGTCTATGGGCACCTGGGAGGGTTTCAAAGTAGAAGAGCATACGCGTCGCGCCTTCAATATTCTCAAGGAGCAGGAACGTCATTACGACCTCGTAAATATGGGCGAACGCTACGGGCTTCGCTTGCGCGCCGTAATACGCATTGCTCTCGCTATGCACGATGTTGGCAAACCCCTTTCCTACGACATATTATTGGGCGCCCTTGATCGGGCAAATGTTGAAGGCAAACCCTTCGCCGAGGCCGGCAAGAACGCATTCATCCCGCATGAAAGCCTCTCGATCGGCGCGCTTAATCGGATGATGGAATCGCTGGGCTTCAGCACCAAGGAAATCGCCTTAGCGAAAGCGTTGGTAGGCAACCATGCTATCGGGCATATGGTTCAAGACAAACTCAGCCAATCGCGTGCGGCACAACAGCTCATAGACTCGGCAGCGGCTACGGGAATCGACGTGAAAGACTATTTCGCTCTTCAGTCCCTCTTCTATGCCGCCGACGCGGGTTCCTATCCGAAACTGCGCCAGATGTTTAGCCAAGGCGATAGCGCCGGCGGAAGACTCCGTCCAAGCTATTTCAAATTCGACATGCTCGCCGATCGGCTAGCAAAAGAATAAACGTTCTAGGGTTGAGGCAGGGATAGAATTGGTACGCCTCGATAAACCCCCGTTGCGGCTTTCTCTTTGCCATCGTCTCCGAGAGAACGAAGTCGCAATTGCCACAGCATCTCGCCAGAACCACCATATTCGCTGAATACGGCGCTAGGGGCGCACGTCACGATCATCGCATCATTCAAATGGTCGCCCGTATCATAGAGGTAGGCGGCGCTACGAGAGCCACATTTCTGTCCCAGCTTTTGTTCCCGAACATACGTGGCACCTTCCGGGACGCCCGCATTAAACGTAAGTTTGATCTGCAAGACCCGGCTTTCTTGTTTCAGTCCGGTGTTATCGAAAAGCATGATCGTATCATCGGATACGAAGTGAGCGTGGTGTTGCGTTGCAAACCAATCACCGCTTGTCAGCGCAAAATCGGCGCTGTCGCCAAGAGACCAAATAATCTGGCCAGTCGTTTTGTCGAAAAGTACAACGCGCCCCTCGTATCCGTTCACGCCAAGCTGTCTGAAGGAGGCTAAGAAATCGCCCCCTTTCGCCAAAGCGAGACTATTCATATGCGCCCAGTCGACGGTGCCATCCCCCGAGCCAAATTGGGTTGCCCAATAGCCGCCTGGGCCTTGGCTTCCCATCGTTTCGAAGTCTGAGGCCGAAAAGACAGAATCGACGGTCCACGTAGACAGGTAGTCTTTGGCGGCGAGATCATAAACGTCAACGCCATCGACGATATATTTGGCTAGGCTCGGTTCCGCATGACGACGTGCGATGACCATATAGAGTTTACCATCCGCCACAAGAGAGTCGTGATGGATGAATCTAGGGTTCGTTCCGGTGCCGTATTCCAGCGATAGTGTTTCTTCGCCGGCCAACGAGAACGCCTTTTGCTGCCGGTGATTTTGTTGCGCGTAGACCCGCCCTGAATCCACATCGAAAAACGTATGCTCGACCTTTTCCATCGTCTGATACCAGCGGATTGAACCGTCGACATTGAGGATAATCGCGTAGGCCCCTCCTCTACCGCCAACGTTGGTTAAGATATAGTTCGTCTGGCAATTCGTGCAGGGCGTTGTCAGATCCACGGTGGGAAATCCGTCAGGCAAGGCCTGCGTTGTGAAGGTTTCGAGTTTTCCCCAGCCTTCTTTGTCGCAGGGCATCACCCGGTATTCGTAGGTGGATTTGGGCTCCATATCCCAGAGCGTAATATCGCCCGCATAGCAGGCAGTCGTTCGTACGGTTTCACTACCGCTTTTCCACCATTGGATTTTGGCCTTTATGCCTTCGGGCGCCGAATGGGAAATCTTGTAGCGCAAAACGTTATCCGGTTGGACCGTAGCGGTGCTTTGCCATCCCTCGTCTGAGTTTGCGTCGTTTCCGAGATCGCTATTCGAATCCGTGTCGGGCAAAGCGGCATCGCTTGCTCCCGGAGGGCCTTCCCCCGGTGAATCAGAACACCCCATCACCGCTGTCATTTGGATTATTACCGTCGCTATTATTGCTATATTCTTCATGAAGTTCTCAATCGTAGTTAGTTCACCGATAGGGTGTTGCAACGGGCGTACCGCTTTGAGAAAGAAGAGAAGACAACGATCCTAATAGCTTAGGTACAGGGTTCAAACGTTGACGCAACCGCTATTACCCTAAGGTGTCGCCCGTGGGTGTCTCGGCTATCTGTGGATATGCACGTTCAACGTACCGCTATCTCCCTGACCCGTACCGAGAGCAACCCCCAACGTGACGGCCCCCAATCCCGCAACGATCGCCCATACCCACCACCTTTTCTTAAAACGCTGCCAGATGCCGCTATGCCAAGGACCCGAGGTTGTAACCGGCGCCGCGACCTGGGAGACCACGTACTGACGCAAAGCCGAGCCCCTACGATGCTCGCTACGAAAACGCTCCGGGGCGAGTGCACGTCGGCGCACGGAAAAAAGATGGGCGGCCAAACCGCCGGCCGGGATCTTCAACACCAACACGTAGTCGACGCCTAGCAGCTTGCCCAATTCGCCCAGAGCTTTTTGATCGAGCGCACCCTGCTGCCTAAGCGTGGCCAATAGGCGGCCTAGCTTTGTTACAACCTGCCCCGATGGAAGGGATGCAGCAGCTGGCTTACCCATCAGCGCGGCCGCTACCACTGGCTCACGCGCCCAGCCATCCACCCAGTCACCCAATTCCTTTGCTACTCCCTGGGCGACTTGCCATCGTTGCGGGGTCAAATTGACAAGCGCTAGCGATGCCTTTTCCTTGGCGATGGCTGAGCCGCCGCCGTTTGAAATCGGCGCTATGATAATCGACGTGACCACCAAGCCAATTATGCCCAATCTTTGCAGACCACCGCGAAGAGACCGTCTAGGGAAGCGCAGCATTGAGAGCATTAGCCTGGCGGCCATTGAAACGGTCGGCCAGCCAGCAGATGAACGTGGATATGAAATACCGTCTGCCCCGCGCCCGCGTTGGTGTTGACCACCGTACGAAAACCCGGCTCGGTATAGCCTTCCTTTTCTGCCAATTTTGTTACCACCCGCAACAGATGCCCGAGAAGCAATTCGTCATCGTCTTCGGCATCGGCCAACGTGGCGATATGCTTCTTGGGTATGACCAAGAAGTGCACGGGCGCTTGTGGGTTGATATCTTTGAAAGCCAGCGCCGTATCGTCCTGGTAAACGATATCCGCCGGAATTTCACCCGCGATAATTTTGCAAAAAAGGCAATCGCTCATAGCCGGCAGTCTAGCGCGATTCTTCGACCGGAGACACCGAAGACTCGCCGATTTTCGTCCGCAGACCTAAAGCGTGATTACTTGCACGTATAATCCTGAGGATCGATATTGTCGAAGGTGAAGATATGGGGCTCCGAATTGAATTCCTTCTGCCAAATATCCACCACGTTGGAATAGGTTGTGAATACGACTTTTCCTTCGGCCGCAAGGGGCGCAAGCTGGTCGAGCATCCCGTTGAGCACTTCGATATTTTCACCCTTCAACATCACTTTTTGGGGAATGGCAATCGTGGTCGTGTAGATCTTTCCCTTGGGGATCTTGCCTTCGTCCAAATATTTCAGAAGCAGTGCCGCATATTCGCCGCCGTGGCGTAGTGCGCAGTTTCCCTTTTGGTTCCAATCGCTATGCTGCAAACCAGGGCCTACGTAAATCAATTTGTTAGCGCCATCATGCGTAAGGAAATCGTCGTTGCCGCCTTTGGGTTGCCAAATGCCGGACGTCATATCGTCCAACGAGAAATTTCCATTATGGTGGTCGGTACCCACCGCAAGGCTAAGGATCTTAGGTTCCCAGAAAAAGTCAGGATACGCCTCCCCCTTTTCACCCGCCGCCAATCTCGCGATTTGCTCGCCATCCTGCCAGACAAAACCACCCACAACGTCGCTCATCGCCGACGTGAGCAATCCACCGAGATAGCGCACGTCCGCGTAGTTGTAGCCTTCCTCTTCCCAACCCCCTTCACGGTGCGCATCTATCTCGAAACCATATTTCGTGACCAGATAGTCGATGATGTTGAGCCCGTCGGTATTCGCCTTGAGCTGATCCGTCTCACAGTTGTTGGCGCCCTCAAGAAACGTTCGTTCGATCTGCATATTCATGGGCAGGCCACGCGCGTGGATATTCGCCGCAAAGCCAAGCAGCTTCTTTCGATAGTTCGGATAGGTCTCACATTTGCCGTAACCCACGCCATCTTCAATATGACCGGCCAAGGTCACGTAAACCACGGTGGGCGAAGTACCTTGGTCGACCGTGCCGTCGACAACACCGTCGACAACGCGTCCACTATCGGTCGCTCCCGGCCCTGCATCGGAAGTCGGTACGTAACCTCCTTCGGATCCACAACCCAATCCAAATACGGCAGCGACAATGAGCAATCTCTTCATCATGTAGTGACCCTTTGGATAGTTTTCATTTTGACGTACCCACATATTCAAAGCAAACCCGGTGCCAGCAGCCATCGACTGTAATATCACGCACTTATGTGACGCGAATATCCCTGTTTCGCAAACCCCGGTTTCCCATCGCAAATGCTTGACATATATCAAGCCCTGACTGTTGTCCGCCTGTTCGGCCATCTCGCCGCCAAGGAAGTACTGTCATGAAACGTTTGATACCCGTTCTCAGTCTCACCCTCCTCCTCGCCAGCGCCGGTCCAGGCTTCGCCTACCCGGTCAACAGCGACACGTTTTCCCAGCAGCGACATCTGATCGAGTTGGGGATCTATGGAGGTGCCTTCTTCGCTGATAACGACCACGCTCTCTACGAAAGGGGCGTGGGCATTGCACATAAGCGCATTAACGACGCAGCGTTTCATATCGGCGGGCGCTTTAGCTATTTGCCGATCCCCTATGTCGGCGTCGAAGTCGAAGGTGGCGTCATGCCGACAGCCGCCAACGGTCAAGACATTCTACTCTACACCATCCGCGGACATATCATCGGCCAATATCCGGCGCGTTTTTCTCCCTTTGCCGTACTCGGTGGTGGCGCCCTGGGTGTCTCGTCCGACAACAACGCACTGGGAAGCAATACCGACTTCGATATCTACTTCGGTCTAGGTGCGAAGTTCTACGCAACCCACTGGTTGGCCCTCCGGGTCGACGGTCGCTACAATCTTACGGTTCAACGCAAATCCGGATTCGTCGGCCATTTTGAAGCGCTCGCAGGCGTGTCATTTGTACTGGGATGGAAGCCGGTCGACAGTGACGGCGATGGCCTCACCGACGATAAAGACAAATGCCCCAAAGTCGCCGCCAAAACCAAGAACGGTTGTCCGCCGGTTGATAGCGACGGCGACGGACTCACCGACGACAAAGATAAATGTCCAAAAGTAGCCGCGCAAACCAAAGACGGTTGTCCCATCCCCGACACGGATGGTGATGGCGTCACCGACGATAAAGACAAATGTCCCAAGGTGCCTGCGAAAACCGAAGATGGTTGTCCGCCCCCCATCGGCGATACCGATGGCGACGGCATCAAAGACGATAAAGACAAATGTCCCAAGGTGCCGGCCCAAACCCCAGATGGCTGTCCTCTACCTGATCGTGACAAAGACGGTATCCCCGATGCCGACGACAAATGTCCCGATAAGCCGGAAACCAAGAACGGCTACGAAGATAGCGATGGTTGTCCCGATGCCCTTCCCAAAAAGGTCAAACGCTTCACGGGCGCGATCAAAGGCATCTACTTCGCCAACAATAAGGCGACCATCAGAAGGGTCTCTTTTGGCAAACTCAATCGAGCCGTCAAGGTCCTGAAGGAGTTCAAATCGCTCAAAGTGATCATCCGCGGCCATACGGATGCCAAGGGTAGCGACGCCTACAACGTCGACCTTTCCCAGCGTCGCGCCCAAGCGGTAAGAACCTATATGGTCAGCAAGGGTATCGATGAAAGCCGACTTGAAGCAGCCGGCGTGGGGAAAGGTGAACCTATCGCTGACAACAAGACGGCCAGGGGTCGCGCCAAGAATCGGCGTATCGAATTCAAGCTCAAGTAGCTTCGCGCTGATCCTCTTCGCAGCGTCCTACGGGATGCGCGTCACGTAGACCATTAAGATCTTTCCATTCGCCAACTCGATCAATGCCGGGTCTTTCACCATCTCGGATTCCAGGCCTTTGGACGTATCCAACTCGAGGTGGGTGTATTCATTGGGTTGCCAATTGGCCCCATCCGTCGAACTCAACGAGTGGAGTTTCCCGTTGCCTAGGTCGAAACCATAAAGCCAAAGGGTATCGTCAAAGGCCACGGGATTCGAGGCCACCAGTGGAAACGAGGGCTGTCCTGGGGTACGCAGGTCAAGTTTCGACTGATAGCTGAAATTCGTGCCGTCGGTCGACGTGGCGTAGTTGCCGCCAAGTGTGATCATATGCCATTTGCCATCCCAAAAATAAGTCGTGCTATCCAAAAGGCTCTCCGTCCCTTTTTCGAACGCCACCCCTTTGTATGCGAAATTGAGTCCGTCTTTGCTGTCCGCGTAGTAGATGGATAGAAGCGGCGGCTTTCCGACGCCCATCGTAAAATAGAGTCGAATGGTTCCGTCTGGAAGCAAGACGACATCGGGGTCGACGCCGATGAATTGAGGCGCATCTCCCACCACCCCGCTGACGTTGAGATGGTGATTGGTCCAGGTCACGCCTTCATCCTGAGAGATCATCACCGCGGTGATATTTTCCAGATCACCTAGAACACCACCTGTAAAATAGAGATAGATCGTTCCGTCTTTGCGGATCAGATCAGGCACGTTGGCCTGATCCATTAGAACCGTATTCGTTCTGGTAAAAGTCTTGCCATCATCGGAAAGAGCCGTCATCAGCCGAACCGTCCACGGACCTTCCTCCGCCACCGTATGTCCCGGTGCGCGTCCCTGTGGAGAGACGAATTCACTCACGAGAGAAGAAGGGCCATCCGCCACCGGATGAGTAGGGCCATCGACTGCCCCTACCCCTTGATCCGGAAGCTCGGAACCCGGATCGCTGCACGACAGAACGCTGAGAACAAGAAGTACCGTCAGAAAGGGTGACCAAGGAAATTTTAGCTTACTCAAAATACGCCTCCAACCAAAACGCCGTCCACCGGCAGCAAACGAATGCCCAAAAGGCATGCTAGCATGATCGGATATCGGTTTCCGGTTTTCGGTTCTCGGTTCTCGGTTCTTCGGCCGTCGGTTCTTCGGCCGTCGGTTCTTCGGTTCTCGGTTCTCGGCCATCGGTTCTCGGTTTTCGGTTTTCGGTTCTAGGCTATCGGTTTTCGGCTATCGGTTTTCGGTTTTCGGTTTTCGGTTCTCGGTTTTCGGTTTTCGGTTTTCGGTTCTAGGCTATCGGTTTTTCGGTTTTCGGTTTTCGGTTCTAGGTTCTCGGTTCTCGGTTCTCGGTTCTTCGGTTCTCGGTTTTCGGTTCTTCGGTTCTCGGTTCTTCGGTTCTCGGTTCTTCGGTTCTTCGGTTTTTCGGTTTTCGGT
>Ga0257122_1001362_pt1 | contig 17422 bp, 10 predicted proteins | sample SI106_120metaG_FD_190146 | JGI IMG/M metagenome (GOLD analysis project Ga0257122, IMG submission 190146) | Marine microbial communities from Saanich Inlet, British Columbia, Canada - SI106_120 | ecosystem: Environmental > Aquatic > Marine > Inlet | place: Canada: British Columbia | collected... | reverse complement strand
GACAATTCTCCTATGAATAAATCAGCAACTGTCCACGCAAGGATTGAGCCCAAAACAAAGATAAAGGCTGAAGGTGTTTTGAAAAAGCTAGGAATGAGCCCGACAGAAGCAATCCGTCTTTTTTACAACCAGATATGCCTCCGAGGATGCATTCCCTTCCCAATCCTTATACCTAATGAGACAACAAAGAAGACTCTGAAAAAAAGCAGTAGAGGCGAAGACGTCCAATCCTTTGATTCTCTTGAGGAGATGTTTGATAGCTGGGAGAAATGAAAAAACTATTTCAGACTGGCCAATTCTTAAAAGATATTAAAAAATTAAGAAAACGAGGCAAGGATGTTAGTAAACTGCAAACAGTAGTAAATAAACTTGCTAATAATGAAATGCTTCACCCGAAACATCGTGATCATCCTTTGACGGGCGAGTGGAAGACATGTCGTGATTGTCATATTGAACCTGATTGGGTTCTCATCTATTACACCGATTCAAACATCCTGCGCCTGGAACGAACTGGTAGCCACAGTGACCTATTTAATTAATCCACTATATAGTTCTCTATGTGTCCTTCGCGTGAGAACTGTTTTGTTTTATATCTGTTTTAATCCGCTTTTATCTGCGTCCCATATCATTATTTGCTTCTCTGCATAAATAAAGAGCAGACAGGCGCAAGACCCATCTGCTCTTTATTCTAAAACTAAATCAATCTAACTTCTTACTTTATCATCCTCTTCTATCTCTTCCTTTTTTACCACTACTTCCATCATCACTACCCTTTTTCCTGCCACTGCTATCATCATCGCTACCATGCCTCTTACCACTGCTGTCATCATCACTGCCATGGCGTTTTTTCTTTCTTTCCTTTTTTCTCTTCTTCTTGCCATGCTTTCCTACAGAAGACTTTGCTGCAGCAGAGACAATAGCATCTTTCTCTTCTTCTGAAATTTTACCTTCAGCCAGCAGTTCCTCAGCAGCATGTGAAACACAAGAGACATATTTGCCATGGTTCTTCCAATCAACGTCTATTACACATTGCTGCCCAATGGAGCATCCACTGCTGTTGACCACCTCAGAATCTGGAGTAGCAAGACAGCTGTCTACATCACCACAAACGCCGTCACCGTCTGCATCATTGTACGGATCATCTGGGCAGGCATCACAAACATCACCTATTCCATCACCGTCTCGATCAGCTTGGTCTGCATTTGCTGTTTCAGGACAGTTGTCTACATCACCACAAACACCGTCTCCGTCTATATCATTGTTTGCATCAAGTGGGCATAGATCACAAGCATCTCCTTCCCCATCACCATCACTGTCAGTTTGAGTCGGATTTGATGTGTTCGGACAGTTGTCTACGTCACCACAAACGCCATCTCCGTCTATATCATTGTCTGCATCAAGTGGGCATAGATCACAAGCATCTCCTTTCCCATCACCATCACTGTCAGTTTGAGTCGGATTTGATGTGTTCGGGCAGTTGTCTACGTCACCACAAACACCATCTCCATCAATGTCATTATCAGCATCAAATGGGCATGGATCACAAACGTCACCTTTTCCGTCACCGTCACTGTCTAGCTGATCTGCATTCGCAATAGTCGGACAGTTGTCTACATCACCACAAACGCCGTCTCCGTCAGCATCATTATCTGCATCATTAGGACATATATCACATTCATCACCTTCGCTGTCACCATCTATATCAGACTGTGAAGGATTGTGAACTATTGGGCAGTTGTCTTCAGAAGCACACAGACCATCATTATCTGCATCATTATTCGGATCATTTGGACATGGATCACATACATCACCATATCCATCACTGTCTGCGTTATTCTGGTCTGAATTTGGTGTATTTGGACAGTTATCTACTTCTCCGCATACGCCATCACCATCTGCATCATTAGCTGGATCATTCATGCAGACATCGCATACATCGCCAAAACCATCACCGTCAAAATCTTCCTGGTTAGGGTTAGCAACACCTGGACAGTTGTCATCTTCATCTGCTACTCCATCATTATCACTATCTACTACGTCTGGAGGCTGGCTACTACTGTCAAAGTTACCTGCCGCGATTCTGACTGTGCCTTGGAAGCCACCTGGCAGATTAGCCGGGTCTGCAATATCTACGATCTTTAAGGGATCTATGGGTAACGTCTGCTCAAATGCGCCGTTACCATCACCATACAGTATAGTAATGCTCTTGTTGGAGCCGTCGGCAACCGCAATGTCCTTTTTGCCATCTCCGTTGAAGTCACCATACGTAGCATCTTCACCCACACCGATTGTATACGATATCGGCAGTGGATAGGATTGCGGTGCGGTGTTGAACCCACCTGAACCATCATTCAGATACACATCCAGGCTGCCAGAGTTCGCGACACCGTCACTACCAGTCACTACAGCATCTGGTGAACCGTCACCTGTCAAGTCAGTCATGAAGTGGAGATTGGCTGGTTTATTGCCATAAATCGCCACCGTATCAAAATTGCGATTCGTGGAGGTGACATCTGAATTACTAAATACTCGCAGCCCGGATACCCAGGAGCCAGTCACCACGTCCAGATCTTCATCGCCATCGATATCAACAATGACTACGCCACTATTGGTTGTATTTCCTTCCACATGGTGCCTGGTGAAGTTGGTCCCGGTGTTGTCATTGCCCCAGAACATCTCAAAGGAACCTGATCCCTGAGCATTCGCTGTTGCAACGTCTGCGAATCCATCTCCGTCGATATCTGCGACGTCGGTCGAGCGCGTACCACCCCAGCCTTTAACAATTGCGACGCGTTCGAACCCACCATTACCATCACCGAGTGCAACATTAAAACCAAAGTACCAGCCGCTGACTGCAAAGACAAGATCCAGATCTCCGTCACCGTTAATATCAGCAATTTTAATCTTATAGGCACCCAGATTGGCTGGATTGTCCCCAGCTTGGGTGAAGAAGCCTGCATCCGAGACTGCGAAACCTCCGCTGCCGTCACCCAGACCTACATACACTTCACCGTTCCCGTGGGCGGCTACAAAGTCGTCGAGCCCGTCACCATTAAAATCAGCAACTCGGATGGGGCCAACTATCATTCGCGTATTAAGAGACGAATGAGTAAAGGTGCCATCCCCTTGACCTAGTAATACACCCACACCTCTACTGTGATCAGTTGTGGTACGCTGGGCAACCAGCAAGTCTGTTCCGAGCACTTCAACTCCTGCTATGACTTGAATCTCTTCCAGAGTTATCACCCGGTTATATTGATTTATACGGTCCAGATCACCCATCCAATTGGCTAGGGAATCGTTACGCCCACCAATTCTAAATGTGCCTTCATTATCAATTGAGCCGCTGTATTCTGTTGGATCAAAAGTTATGGAGTCTCGTTTACCATCAATATAAAAAACACCACCAGCAGGATCATCCCTGTCTACGGTAAATATGATATGGTGCCATTGTCCGTCATTAATATACGTTGACGAGCTAAAATTAGTATACTTTCCGGACCCAAGACCACCAATATTTAACTGTAATGATGGGTATCCACCTTGCGAGTAGATTACGTACCCCTTCCATGCATCGTTGGGGTTACGTTTATCAATCATAGTATTAATTTGCTGATTAGCATAATCTATTCCTGTCTGCCTTACCCACAAATCTATACTGAAGTCACTTGTGCCAACGTTCAGCGATGGATCATTCGGAACGTCAATGTAGTTATTACCACTGAAACCGAACGCATCGTCGCCCGCACCATCTGGCCCCAGCACAATAGTCACCCCGTTTAACATAGTCCCATCATTCGTTCCTGTGATATCCAGTGCGGTCGTGCCGGAAACCGAATCTCCATCCCAGTTACTAGTGATCGGATTTTCAGCCTGCGCTTGCGGGGCAAAAGAGAATGTTGCCATTGCGGATATGGCAAACCCCATAATCAGCAAAACCAAAAAATTTATTTTTACAGAATTGACTAACTGTTTCATAGCGTCACTCCTCCTCTTTTCTGAAAAATGTTCAACTACAATAAATAATTTATTTTGAGACTACTAAAATATCACTTGATAATATTTCTTATACTTCGACACGTATCTGCATAAAAAAAGCCCTACTGCATAAGACGGCAATTCATACCATCCGTGGCAGTAGAGCTTTTATATTTCCTGCTGATTGATAGAGAGGCATCCATGCGCCCCCTTATTAAATTGATAGTGGCATTACATTAATGTAATGGATACAGTTTAGCAATAGGAATTTTATAGGTATATAATGGGTAAGCAAAATACCCATATTGTGGTTTGATGCGATGTAATAATAACTCAAACTACTGCCATCATTCCTCAGCATCACGTATTCGGATTACTTATAATAAATCAAGATAGCTTTGTCAATATTATTTTGTTTTAAATTATAAACAGATAGCCCGTACTATCCTTTACTCAAAAATATCTTTCTTATGTATGTACTGTTCCAGCCAATTGTCATTAGTCACTGGGCACTTGTCATTTGTTATTGCTAAACTCGTAACACGCAACACGAAATCCCCTCCATGATCTCAGTGCCTTCGTGTGATAATTATTTTTAATCTGTGATTATCTGCGTCCAATGTCATTGTTTTCTTCTTTACGAACTCTTGTCCTCGCCATTTTTTGTACGGGGAAATTTGTGTAATTTGTGTCAAAAAAAAAGAGCAGACAGGCACAAGGCCCATCTGCTCCCTTATAAAACTAAATCAACTTAACATCTATCTTACTTATTCTTGCCTTTCCCTTTATTACTCTTTCCAACTGAAGATCCTGCCGCAGCAGAGACAATAGCATCTTTCTCTTCTTCAGTAATTACACCTTCAGCTAGCAATTCCTCAGCCGCATGTGAAACGCAAGAGACGTATTGACCATGATTTCTCCAGTCAACGTCAACTGAGCATTGTTGCCCAATGGAGCAACCATTACTATTGACGTACTCTCCAGTAGCGGTACCAGAACAGCTGTCATCTTCATCAAGTACTCCATCATTGTCATCATCCGGGTCACAGACATCACCCAAACCATCTGAGTCTGTATCTGTCTGATCTGCATTTACAGTTAACGGACAGTTGTCTTCATCATCTGCAACTCCATCGTTGTCATCATCCGGGTCACAAGCATCACCCAAGCCATCTGAGTCTGTATCTGTCTGATCTGCATTTACAGTTAACGGACAGTTGTCTTCATCATCTGCCACTCCATCGTTGTCATCATCCGGGTCACAAGCATCACCCAAGCCATCTGAGTCTGTATCTGTCTGATCTGCATTTACAGTTAACGGACAGTTGTCTTCATCATCTGCAACTCCATCGTTGTCATCATCCGGATCACAAGCATCGCCAGACCCATCTCCGTCAGTATCTAACTCAGCGTCAGTAACAGTAACCGTGAAGCTGCACTCAGCTTTATTGCCAGCACCATCTTCAGCCTCATATTCCACTGTCGTCGTACCAATCTGGAACAGTGAACCACTAGCAGGACCTACTATCTTTGTTAGAGTAATGTTTTCAGGTTCAGAACAATTATCAGTTCCGGTAACTACGTAGTCAACAATAGCACCACATACTCCAGGATCATTATCGACCGCGATGTTGTTAGGGCAACTAATAGTTGGCGCGGTATTATCCACCACCGTTACAGTCGTTGAGCATGTATCTGATGCTCCACTGTCGTCTGTTACGGTAAATGTTACCACCGTAATTCCTAATCCATATGGCCCTTCAGGACTCTGGCTTGTCGTGATTGGATCTTCATCAGGATCATATGATCCGTTGTCGACATCAGCATCGGCGTTACAGTCAGTACCTGCAAAAACCGTTACACTACTGCATTCGGCTACAGGAGGACGGTTTGTTAACCCCTTGGTAACCGTGTGTGTCTCAGATGTCGTATTGCAATTATCTGATACTTCAACTTCAATGATGTTGTCTCCATCAATCAGGTTTACTGTAGTGCTAAATGACACCTCGTTAGGATCAGATGCGTTATTAGTCGATACGGGTGTAACTGAACTTCCATTAACCTCTATTCCCTGAATCTCATTGTCATCAGTTGCAGTTCCCTGAACAGTTATTGTAGCATCTGCAGTTGATGCCCCGTCTATCGGTGTCCAGTCACCGATAACCGGAGAACCACTGTCTTGGTAAACCGAACTTGTAAGCGATGCGTTCTTGCCTGATGAATCAGTGGCAACAATCGCAATCGAATTCGACCCACTGGAAAGAAATACTGTGGTACTGAACGACACCTCAACAGCATCATTCGGGTTATTCGTAGGTGACAGTGTTACTGAAGCACCGTTTACGGTGACCCCTGCAACTTCTGTATCATCTGTAACCGTACCAGAGACTGTTACGCTGCTGTCACTTGTACAAAGCTCTGCAGTGGGGTTAGTCACGCTAAGAGTCGGGCCTCCAATATCAACAACTATGTCCGTCCCTGCCTGTATACTTAACGTAAATTTACCGAATGTGGTCCTTGAACCGTTGACATAAGCATATGCTGTAAAATCATGCAACATAGGCATACCTACTACAGTCACACTTGTTGATCCGCTTGATCCATAAGAAGAAAGATAAGCTCTCTGCTGTACAACACCATTTTCATCACGAATCTCACCAGATCCACTGATGTACGGACTGCTGAATGTAACATCTCCCAATGCCGAAAAGTTAATAGTGACTGTACCTGTCTGGTAGCTAAGATTGTGATTATTTATAGTTTGCTCAGCAGTCAGAGAAACCGGTGTGCCTCTTCTTGAGTAATCATACAAAGTTATAGAGGAAGATAAATAGGGATCACTGTTGTAAAAACCGTATTGTTGATAACTAAGACTCCAGTCCCCTTCTGCTAGAATCAAGTCGAAATCACCATTGTCAAGATTGATATTGTCTCTAGAATTGCCCCCATATGCTGGGGTATTGTAGATGCCTGCCATATTTATATATGCATAATTCAGATCCTGTATGCCCTTTGAACCGCTTAAGCTGACGGTCCCATTTAAAAAAGCTGCATCAGTGACAATATCTTGAGTTACAGTACTGCCCGGAAGAACATTAATAGGCCTGGCATAACTCGAATATGGATGAACGAAGTAATCATCGTAATTGTTCAAATAGGCATATGGGTAAAGATACCAATTACCGGGAATAAGATCTGTCAAGGAGTATGTATTGCCGGTAGTACTCGTGCTTTTGCTGCCGCCTCCTGATCTAGAGGCGCTTATGTAGTTTCTATCAATATCTGCTATTCCATTAATACCGATGGACCCCTCGATTGATCCGGGTGTATCTGTTTCAATGGTTAATGCATAATTCTGGGTAACAGTCTGACCCACAGACAGATCAACGTATTTGTTACCCAAGTTATAATTTGCACCGCTGGTCATGTACGCAGTTCCGTATATCCTGATGTTGCTATTGGGCTGTACGGGGAAGGAGAAAGTCCCATCTGAACCAGTGCGAGTATAGGCGTATGTATAGTTCCCACCAGAATTTAAATATGCATAGACATACGCGTAGCTCAGGGTTGCACCTGTCACAGATACGGTGCCGACTACAAATCCAGGGTTGACATTAAAATCAAGAGTAGAGATATTGCTTTCAGTTACTGCCACTGACTGCGATTTAAAATACAAATAATCTTTATTGCTATCCGAACGCGCATAAGCACTTACACTATATGTTATGCTGGAACCGTCAGTAGGAGTGTTGACAGTCAGGTTATAGCTACCGCTAGAAGTTCCAATTGATGCATTTTCACTGCCACTATAAGCACTTATATTGGCATAACCAGTGGTGACGCCGTCTATTGAGACCGTACCGCTAATATAGCCTGGGTTCAACTGTACATCTTGTGCCGCAGCTTTTGTAAATGAGGAAAACAAAGCAACCGCAATTAAGAGCATGAATATAGAAATATATTGTAGAATGTTTTTCTTGTTTTTAGCATGTGTGTTATATGAAATATTCATTCTGCACCTCCTTCACTGATAATATCCAGCCTGACATTCTGCCCAAAGTCATCAACACCTAACAGATTGAGAGATAAAATACCTGTCAGGATTTGGATTACCTGATCAGATGACATAGAGGAGCTAAGCCTCCAAATCAATGTTGATCCATCACCCGCAGGAAGATTATTAACATGCAGGGCTTGTGCAAGCGGATCAGGAAGTTGAAGTGGTGCGTTTTGTACCAGCAATACCTCACTTAATGAAGAAGTACCGGAGTTTGTCACTGTCACCTCTAAAGTAGCAACACTTCCACCTTCATCCAGGTCATCTGCCATCAAAAACCGATGAGTGACGGAAACACCATCAACGGCCTGAGCAGTTGCTGTAATGAATAATATAAACGACACACAAGATATAAACAAAAATGTCTTCAACAATTTCATTAAACCCCCTCTTTCACGAAAATCGATAAAATGTATAATGCGTAACTGAAAATTTGTTACAACCACCCCCCTAAACTACTTCCAAGGAAACAGAATAATTCTACAACATTTATTTAACCACCAGACCTAACTACCAAAAAAAAGCCCTACTGCAAAAGACGGCAATTTATACCATCCGTGGCAGTAGAGCTTTTATATTTCTTGCTGATTGATAGAGAGGCATCCATGCCCCCCCTTATTAAATTATAGTGGCATTACAATAATGTAATGGATACAGTTTTACAACAGGACTTTTATGGGTATTGTTTGGGTACGCAGAATACCCAATCTTTTTTTTAGACACACTAGATTCTCTTATTACAGGCACTATAAATACTGACTGACGGCAATTTACACCAATCACTCACTATGTGCACCTAGCGGCTTGTTATTGATCACTTGACATTTATCATTGTTTCTCTGCACCCGACACTCTTCATTGCCAATAACTTGTAACTTGTAACTCGCAACTCGTAACCCACTACACAAAGCCCCTCTGTGATCTTAGTGCCATAGTGTGGGCATTGTTTTGTTTTAGATCTGTTTTTAATCCGCATTTATCTGCAGCCAATAACATCGTTTAAACAACGAATATGACCATATCATTGTGATGAAGATTTTTTCATGAATAATCTTGAATAGACATAATCATAAATCATTTTTTTATTTTCAGAAGAGATCCCTGTGAACTCAATACTGAAATATCCCTTATCTGCAACATTCTTATGTATTATTACCCCTTTTGCATTAAAAGGTATTTCGTTACATAGAGTGAGAATGAGATTAACTTCGTCATCGATATTATATCCCCTGAACTCGTGAGAAACGTGAACACCAATACCGCTTATACTAATATCTTTAGCATTCAGCACTTCCAGAAAGATATCTCCCATTATCTGGACTTCAACCGGGCATTCACATGCAGCTTCTACACGAATGTTTTACCTTTTTTCATTTATACGTTTATCTGAACGCACATATTTTCTTTTTTCTCTCATAATCCCCCGAAACAACAATATTCAAATATAAATTTCTCTGTATAAACTATATTATATTTAACATTTCAGTAGACACAACTATATTTTTGATTTACCCCCCATAACCACCTCAGTCTGTGACCTTAGTGCCTTAGCGTGAGAATTGTTTTGTTTTAGATCTGTTTTTAATCAGCATTTATCTGCGTCCTATATTATCATTTTCTTCTCTGCATAAAAAAAAAGAGCAGACAGGCACAAGACCCATCTACTCTCTTTTATAAAACTAAAACAACTTAACTTCTATCTTACTTCTTACCTTTCGGTTTATGTTTCGCACCAGGATTGCCCGGTTCGAATTTAGGACCATCATTACCACCGTTGTTGTCGTGCCCCGGTGTATTTAGATCGTCTGAACCATTACCAACACCTTCATCACCACGTAGAACATTAACAACATTACAGCTGCTAACTAGACTAGTGTTACCATTTACATCCGTTGCAGTAGCATGTATGGTAATGATGTTACCAACACCACCGGAACTAGAAATCGTAATCTGGTCTCCACTGATAACTACATCTCCATCAATATCTCTAAGACTGGTATAGCCTGTTACAGTGACATGATCGACAGCACAGTTATCTTTTGCCGTAATCGTATATGAAACAGGGAAACCTGATGGAGCGACATTATGTGGTGTCTCACAATCTACAGTTGGCAGAACATTGTCCTCTACTGTTACTGTCGCATCCACAGTGCTGACATTATCATTATTGTCTGTCACTGTCAAAGTAACTGTGTTTGGACCGACATCATCGCAGGTAAAGCTGCTTTGCGAAATGCTTAATAGTTTAATACCACAAGCATCATTGCTGCCATTATCTACATCTTCAGCTGTGGTTGATCCATTACCATCAGCATCAAGCTGAACTATTACGTCCTGAGCTATAGCTACCGGATTAACATTGTCCTCCACTGTCACAGTAGCTGATTCAGTATCGGAATTGCCATTGTTGTCTGTCACGGTCAGCACGACAGTATTTGCACCTACATTGCTGCAGTCAAAACTGGTTATGTCCAGGGCTAACGTGGCAATGCCGCAAGCGTCACTGCTATCGTTATCTATCTGGGCTGGTGTGATAGTCACACTTCCATTCGCATCAAGCTGAACTGTTATGTTCTTAGCTGATGCAATTGGATTTACATTGTCCTCAACCGTTACAGTAGCAGTTTTCGAATCGCTGTTGCCGTTATTGTCAGTTACGCTTAAGGTAACAGTGTTAGTACCTACATTGCTGCAGTCAAAACCGCTTGGACTTACAGATAATGGCCCAAGGTCACAACCAGAACTATCACCATCTACATCTGCTGCAGTAATTGTAGCATTTCCAGAAGCGTCAAGTGATATAATATGGTTTTTTGTAACTAGATTTATAAGCCCTTCATCTATAGTGCCGTCACAATCGTTGTCTATATCATCACATATCTCGGTTGCTCCAGGGTATACATCGGAATTGGTATCATCACAGTCATCTCTTGTCCCTGCACATGAATCCAGCGAAGTATGACCATCACCGTCAGCATCAAACGTCAAACCATCATCAACTAAACCGTTACAATCATTGTCTAATCCATCACATATCTCTGATGTTCCAGGATTTACATTTGGATTATTATCGTTACAGTCTGTTCCATTTGATACATACCCAATCGGTTGTGTACATTCAGCAGTAACACTATTAGGATTACCAAACCCGTCATTATCAGAATCCTCGTAATACGTGACTTTCGCCGCGTCACCCTCATTAATAACACCGTCACAATTATTGTCTTTATCATCACATACTTCTGATGCACCTGGATGCACAAGGCTGTTGCCATCATCACAATCATTATCACACACACGGTACCCATCACCATCATTATCTTGCTCATTAATAGGCACAGAACCATCACAGTTATTGTCTAATCCATCACATAACTCTGGGGCTCCAGGAAAGATAGTTGCATCTTCATCATTACAATCTACAGTTGCGTCAGCACCATCGCCATCTATATCTACTGGTACAAGCCCCAAAGACGAACATGAAGTTCCTTCCAGATCAATGCGATAATTAAAGGCAACCAAGCCGCCATCGTCCGTTAATGTAAGTATTATTTCGTTCATCACACCTGGATTTATAGCATTTGCTGGAGCATTAATAGAAGTAATGACTCCATCACCACCTACAATCTGACCAGTATGCATAGATGTTCCATTTAAGGAAATACTTGCATAATTATCTGGATTTATTTGAAAAACCATCGATGTTGTTGTAAAATCAGCAGGTACATCGAACCGAATTCGATAATCAGTCGAAGTATTCAAACCTACAGTTTGGGACGGGTCAAAGTTAATCCAGGCGTTGGTCCCAGTTATTAACCCCCAAGGATGTGCCACCAAATTACCATTATCATCCAACACATACTCTGCTAAGTAAGCCGGCTGCCATGGGCCTCCATCTACTGACGCCTCAGTATAGGGATCTATATCTCCTGGTGTACCGTTACCACCGAAAACAGTCAGGGTCTGCTGAGTGTCTGAACATCCTCCTGGACCAGTTCCATCCGGGACGCTTTCGATTCCAGTTAGTATCACTGTAACTGCATTTGACATCGTATCTATGCAGCACTGACCCCCTGTAAGGAAATTCCATGTACCATTACCAAGAACTAGTGGTTCCGTATAAAACCAATCATTGTACGTGCCACTGTTTCCAGTATTAGTATCATACCCTGTTAGTGTTCCACCAGCAACCATGTCATCACGGTTAGTATTATTTTGAACACCACTCCATTGGGCCGTATATGCAGGTACAATACCACTAGGATCGGATACAGTAATACCTCCATTGGCAGAATAAGCAGACGATTGATCACCATGCCATTGTTCACCCCAGAGGGTAACAGTTCCATTTCCATTATCTGTCCAGCCAAAAGACACCAAATGTGCCTGTGCTGTACTCACCATGCATGCAAAAACAATAAATACTACCAATATACTTAATTTTGCCTTTATCATTAAAGCTCCTTCATACTAAAAAAAATGTTGAAAAACAGAATTACGTTCTTACCTCCTCTACTCCTTGTAATATTGAAGCAAGAACTACATCTATAAATAAAAAAAAGCCCTACTGCGAAAGACGGCAATTCATACCATCCATGGCAGTAGAGCTTGTTAGAGTGTTACCTGATTGTTCTAGAGGCATCCATGCCCCTGATTCTTTAAATTTACAAGTATTTATGTCATTGTTATTTTGATTCTATAAAACCCTTATAACCACTCAATCAGGCTGAAAGAAAGAAGGATGACCTCTGAAACAAATGTGATGGACACACAACCTCTACCACGCAAGATTGCAAAACCAATACCAAGAGGACAGGGAGAGATACAGCAGGGAGTATTCAATAACTATAAGTATTTAAACAGAAGATGCTTAGTATTTAAAAATTTAAAATGTAGACAAACTGAGAACTCCTCTCACAGACGCTACCTACGAAAAACATTCTTAAACAGACTTAAAACACTCAAAATAGAAGTAAATATTTCGCAAAAGTATCTGAGAAGGATTGTAGGGTGTGTAAAATTTCGCACACTTTCTCTTTTGGCCTCCCTCTTTAAAGAACGCCCCCCATCACAGTCGTGATTTTTTCATTATCCTATTTTGCAATTTAACAGAAAACTCTCCATTCCACCCTCTCCATCACCCTCATGGAGAACTATAATAAAATAAAAATGATAAAACAACATGTATTTAATGCATACAAAATAGGCACAATAAATACCCATTCATCCACCAATTACACACTTGACAAAAAAAATACAGCAGCATGTATTTAATACACACAAAACATATACGATAAATACTCATTCATTAATTAACACACTTTATCCACTTGCCATAATCACTACTTATTTGCAACCTTAGAGTGAGTACAATTTCCTCTTTTTAATTCTTAAATAATTTTTCCCTTTGCGTTCTCTTGCCCTCGGAGTTTTTTGTCCGGGGAAACACCTTCGAGAGAGGCTCTTCTTTTATCTATCTTTTTTCTGTGCCTATCTTCTAGCAATATCACTGTTGTTTCTCTGTGAGCTTAGTGCCCTAGCACGAGAACTGTCTTGTATTAGATCTGTTTTTAATCCGAGTTTAACTGCGGCCAATATAATTCTTCTTTTTTCATCTACGCTCTCTGCATTTCCACGTGAAAATGCCCTGTTTTTTCCTCTTGATTTTAAATGCTCATCTTCATTATAATCCGTAAGTTATTACCCTATTAATTTTTACACATTTAACTTGTATGAAATGGATAAAAAAATGAGGAAATCTAACAGGAGTAATTCATCAAATCAGAGAACAGATTCAATCTCAGGTTTTACGTTAATTGAACTTTTGATAGTAATGGTAATCATAGGATTGCTTGCCGCCTTTATCGTACCAAAGCTTATCGGACGTGTAGGCGAGTCAAAGCAGACAGCTGCAAAAGCACAAATTGAATTAACATCAACTGCAATTGAGATATACAAGCTGGACACAGGAAAGTACCCTTCGCAGGAGGCAGGTCTGCAATCGTTGAACACCAAACCGGGTGATGTACAGAACTGGAAGGGACCTTATATGAAAAAGGACAAAGTCCCTAAAGATCCATGGGGAGTTGAGTATATATACAAATTCCCTGGTTCACATGGCGATTATGATCTCCTATCTTATGGAGCTGATGGAAGTGAAGGCGGATCAGGTGATGATAAAGATATAGTCAGTTGGGAGTAAGCTGGTCTTGACATACTAGACACCTGAATCAGTTTTAAACTAATATATAGTACCTTCGATTTCAGAATTTTTTGTATGTAAGTGCTAACATGAGTAATAGATTCCTGATCAAGTCCGGAATGATAATCCCCAGGCAAAAGACGCCGAGGGCTTTTCCTGAACATCCTGTCAACACATAATATTTTAAAACAGTGACAAACCATGTCAAGACCAGAAGACAAAAACAGCAGACTCCTGGACGTTCTGCTAGAAGTGGACAAGATAACAAGGGATGACGTAGAAAAGATCATACAACTGCAGGAGAAAACCCACGAAAAGGCGGACAGGATATTACTGAATCTCGGCATTATCTCCGAAGAGGACTTACGGGATGCGCTTGGTAATCTATTCAATTTGAAAACCTGGCAAAGGAAGAAGGAAGAAGAGCTTCCTGTCGTTGACTGCCTGCCACAAAACTTTCTGCACTCCAATAGAATTTTACCCTTAAAGCAACATAACGGCAACCTTGACATTGCCGTCACAGACCCTTCCGATGAGTCACTTCTGGAAGTTATAGAATCAACTACAAACAAACGGGTAAATATCTTTATCGGCTGTGAAAAAGATATTATCGCTTCATTAAATGAGACGTATGAAGATACTACAAAGGAGGACAAATCTGCCTATTCAATAGATCTTGATGTCGTTGACGATATAGAGAAGCTTAAAGACCTTGCACTGGAAGCACCTGTTGTGAGACTGGTTAATAACGCACTTAATAAAGCGTTAGAGATTGGTGCAAGTGACATACATATTGAGATGTTTGAGAACAAGCCAAAGCTCAGATACAGAATTGATGGCGTCCTCATCGACTATCCACCTCCTACTCGTGACGTATATTTCGCAACAATCAACAGGATCAAGATAATGTCGAACCTGAACATCGCCGAGAAACGGCTGCCTCAGGACGGCAGAATACGCCTGAAGGTTGGCGGCAAGGAGATAGACATCAGGGTATCTGTTATACCAATGCTATATGGAGAGTGCATTGTAATGCGTATCCTGGACAAGTCTAACATAACTCTTGACCTCTCCACGTTTGGTTTCAGTGAGGATGTTCTGGAGAATCTTAGAAAACTTATTACAAAATCTGAGGGCATGATATTGGCTACAGGGCCAACTGGAAGTGGTAAGACAACGACGCTATACGCGTCTCTCAAAGAGATAATATCCCCTTCCTTAAAGATTATAACAGTTGAAGACCCGGTTGAGTATAGTCTTGAAGGGGTGAACCAGATACAGGTGAACAGTAAAGTAGGCCTGGACTTTGCCTCGGGGCTTCGTTCAATATTGAGGCATGATCCGGATGTAATACTTGTAGGTGAGATCAGGGACAAAAGTACTGCAAGCATATCCATACAGTCATCACTGACCGGTCATCTTGTCCTCTCAACACTTCACACAAACGATGCTGCCTCCGCCTTTAATCGTCTTCTTGACATGGGCATGGAGGATTACCTTGTTTCTACCTGCGTCATTGCAGTTCTGGCACAAAGGCTGGTAAGAAAGCTCTGTGAATGCAAGGAGGAGTACCGCCTTGATGAAGAGACAATGGCAAGGATTGGCATAGACAGTGAGAAACCGTTGTATCGCCCTAACGGCTGCATCGAATGCAGCAACACTGGATACAGAGGTAGAGTTGCTATTTCAGAACTGCTCATAGTTAATGACAATATCAGGCAGATGATTGTCAATCGTGAACGATCAAATATATTACAACGGGAAGCCATGAGAAGTGGAATGAGAACACTCTGGCAGGACGGGCTTAAAAAAGTAGAGGATGGATTTACCTCATTAAGTGAACTTGAAAGAGTAACGGATGATACCTCAGTTAAAGCTGGAGAAGAAGTTTCAGATCAGACTGAACAGGCAGATACCAAAACTAATTAATGCTATTAATAAAAAAACCAACGTATACATTATTATGTATATTCATCATACTCATCTCAACTCACTTCTGCACTGCGGCCGAGTACAACAGGCTCCGGGAGATACGCTCCAATATAAACAGAGGCATTGTCCTGTACAATGAGGGCCATAAAAAAGAGGCACTCCCCTATCTGGAGGAAATTACAGGCAGTGGAATTGTATATCCTGATGTCTATTATGTATTGGGAGAGATTTACTACGAAGACAACAAACTGCAGAAAGCAATTGAGAACTGGGAAATATCACAGAGCCAATCACCTAAAGACGCAATCCTCTCAAAGATTACAAAGGCAAGGAAAGAGCTTAAGGTGGATGAAAAACTCAGTAATAAGATCAGCTGCAACTTTGTGCTCAAATACGATCAGGACGATGCATATTCATCCGAACTGGTCCTTCATACACTCGTAAATGCGTATAATACACTTGCATACGATTTCGGATGGTATGAGAATAGCGAATTTACCGTCATACTCTATTCAAACGAAGATTTCACAGATATACTAAACGTACCTTCCTGGGCAGCCGCTATATATGACGGAAAGATACGGATACCGTTCCAGTATGCCTCGATGAATATCGATGAACTGGAGTCGATAATTCGCCACGAATTGACACACGCCCTTATACATCGCATGGCCGGCAACAGTGTACCCGCATGGATACATGAGGGGATAGCACAATACAAGGATGGCGTAGATGATACGGCAGTCAAGGAAGTGCTGAGGCAGGCGATTGCCAGCAACTCCCTGATACCAATCAGCTATCTCAAATCAGGTTTTGTAAGTTTTAAGGAAGACAAGACAAAGGTACAGATCGCATATGCTGAAAGCCTCAGCTTTATTGAATACCTTATTGACAACTACGGCTTCTATACGATCATCGACATGTTAAATAACTTTAACAACTACTCATCCATTGACGAACTCTTCACATCAGTCTATCGCATAGATCTAACTCAGTTAGAGAGTGGCTGGATCGAACAACTAAAGTTAGAATATTCTTAATATAAATCAAGGCTTTAGAGCTTTATTCTTTTTTTTAAACATTTTAAGATCATCTACGTTAAATACGATATTCCTGCCAACCCTTCTTGCTTTTATTTTTTTTGATTTAACCCACCTTCTTACTGTTATCTCAGCCACTTCAAGATATTCTGAAGCTTCATTAATAGTAAATGGAGATTGTCTTATTTCGTCAAATACTTCATCATGTCTGTA
>Ga0257122_1001354_pt1 | contig 17498 bp, 15 predicted proteins | sample SI106_120metaG_FD_190146 | JGI IMG/M metagenome (GOLD analysis project Ga0257122, IMG submission 190146) | Marine microbial communities from Saanich Inlet, British Columbia, Canada - SI106_120 | ecosystem: Environmental > Aquatic > Marine > Inlet | place: Canada: British Columbia | collected... | reverse complement strand
ACGAACCGTCGACAATCCGAATGTTCAGAACTTCGTAGACGCCGCGATGAAGCACCCTGAGCGAATGGCCAGGAATGTCAAAGCCCTCGGCGGCAACAAGAAGCTTCTAGAGCTATTTAGCAACCCACAATGGGTTGATTCTCTGGGTAAGCCTCAAGCTGCCAGCACCGCTACGCCTTCTGCTCTTGTCGCCCTCAGTAGAGACAAGCAGTTCGTCACGGCGGCCACCGAAATGGGGTTGCTCCCTCCCACCAAAGGCAGCCTATCGGCTCGGGAAGTTGAACGCGCTCTGACAAAGAAGTTGGCCCCTATCGCCAAATCACTCTACAAAGTAAGCCACGACCGGAAGATTAAGACCTTGTTGAAAGATCCCGAACTCGCCCGATTAATGTCCGACAGAAAATTCGTAAAATTGCTCAACAATCCAAAATTCAACCAGCTCTTGAAAATCTGCGGTGAACATTTCGAGACCAAGGGCACCGCGGCCAAGAACGCACCGCCCGCCCCTTAGTTCAAAGGCCCCAAAATGAGTGGAGTACCGATGTCCCAACATTTTCCCGAAGCGTTGCCCCATGGTGATATCACCGAATTCTGCCCCGATGTCTTTTGGGTTAGGGGCAGCATGCGAATGAAGCGTGTATTCGCCTTCAGCAGAAATATGATCATCCTCCGGCAGGGAGAAGAACTCACACTCGTCAACACGGTCCGCCTCGACGACGACGGCTTGCGCAAGCTCGACCAGCTAGGGCGTGTAACTCACGTGATCAAGTTGGGCCATTTTCATGACCGAGATGATCCCTTCTATGTCGATCGCTACAAAGCCAAGTTTTGGGCCATGGCCGGGCACAAGCACGGTTTGGATCTAAAGGCCGACGTAGAAATGACCGAGACGGTTCAGCTTCCCGTAGACGATGCGAGGCTCTTTCGCTTTCAAGGTGCCAAGGTGGCTGAGGCGATCATTCACCTCAAACGAAACGGCGGGATCCTCATTTGCTGCGATGCGCTACAGAACTGGAGGAAGGCGACACCTGAGTTCAACTGGTTTGCAAGAATCATGATGCCCCTCATGGGGTTCATGAAGCCCGCCAACGTCGGCCCCGCCTGGTTGAAGGCCTCCCAGGCCAAGGCCGTCGATTTTGAAAGACTACAGACCTTCACCTACAAACATTTGCTCCCGGCCCATGGTGACCCCATTCGCGACGATGCCTACGAGCAGTTCAGCAAGACGTTCGAACGGCTTTTCGAAGATGACGAATAGCCCTCAATCAAGGTTCCTACCCGTCTCTGCGAAGGAGTTGAAAACGCGGGGTTGGTCTGAAGTAGATGTGGTTTTTGTCACTGGGGATGCCTACGTCGATCATCCCAGCTTTGCGATGGCCCTACTCGGACGTTTGCTCGAAGCGGAAGGTTACCGCGTTGCCATACTCAGCCAGCCAAATTGGCAGAGTGCAGAACCCTGGCGTACTTTTGGCCGACCTCGACTCTGCTATTGCATTAGTGCTGGCAATATGGATTCGATGATCAACCACTATACAGCCAACAAAAAGGTCCGTAACGACGATGCCTATAGCCCCGCTGGCGAAATCGGCTTGCGGCCTGATCGGGCCACCCTCGCCTACTGCCAGCGCGCCCGGGAAGCGTATCCCGGAGTTCCTGTCATCGCGGGTGGTGTTGAAGCGAGCCTCCGCCGCTTCGCGCACTACGACTATTGGAGCGATCGTGTTCGACGGTCGATCATCATGGATGCCAAAGCAGATCTTCTGGTCTACGGCATGGGAGAAAACCCCATCACGGAAATTCTGCGCAGACTAGACCAGGGAAAAACGCCTCGAGAATGTCGAGACATCCGTGGGGTCGTCTATCGCCTTGGTGCCAGTGAAACACTAGATGTGGAAGAGGCGGCCACCCTCGAACTTCCCGACTTTGAACACGTCTCGACAGATGTTGAGGCGTTTAGCAAAATGACTCGCATTCTCCATCGAGAGACCAATCCGTTTAATGCGAAGCGCCTCGCTCAACGCCACGGGAAAGAAGTCGTGGTTGCCAACCCACCGAGCATTCCGCTTTCCCAAGACCAAATGGACCGCTACTACGGCCTAAACTATCAGCGTCGACCACACCCGACCTATGGCGACAAGAAGATTCCCGCGCTAACGGTGATCAAGAACTCGGTTCAGATCATGCGAGGTTGCTTTGGCGGTTGCACCTTTTGCTCCATAACCGCCCATGAGGGACGCGTCATTCAGAGCCGCAGCGAAGCTTCGATCCTCGAAGAGCTGCGAACCATTGGTGCCGATCCATCCTCAAAGGGGGTCATCAGCGATATCGGTGGGCCCACTGCGAATATGTATCGAATGAACTGCTCGGATGACAGCGTTCGAGCCCAATGCCGCCGCCTTAGCTGCGTGCATCCGCAGATTTGCCGCTTTCTAAAAACCGACCATGAACCGTTGATTTCCCTGATGCGCCAGGCGCGGGCGATTCCCTCCCTGAAGAAGATCAGCGTCGCCTCCGGGGTACGTATGGATTTGGCGCTACGGAGCCAAACCTATATCAACGAGCTAAGCCAGCACCATACGGGAGGCCTCCTCAAAGTCGCTCCCGAGCATGCCGATCCAGAGGTTCTACGTCTGATGAAGAAACCCGCCATCGAGGGTTTCGAGAAGTTCGAACGAAAATTCAGCCAGGCCGCGGCAGCGTGCGGCAAGACGCAGCATTTGGTTCCCTATTTCATCGCTGGCCATCCTGGTAGTGACCTAAAGGCGATGATCAAACTCGCCGTCTATAACAAGCGCAAGAAACTCCGGCCCGACAAAGTCCAAGACTTCATCCCTGGCCCTATGGATATCGCCACGAGTATGTACCACACGGGAATCGACCCGATCAGCGGCAAGAAGGTCTACGTCGCCAAAGGCGCTAAGGACCGCCAAAGCCAACGGGCTTTGCTACAGTTTTGGAAACCGGAAAACTATCAACTCGTCAAAGAGGCCTTACTGAAACAAGGGCGCCAGGACCTTATCGGCCCAAACGAACATTGTTTGATCGGCTCGCGGCCGCCTTCGCCTACAGAAAAATATCGGCCACGCCAGGCCAAAGCGAGCAAAGAAGGCTACCGTCCTGCCCGAAATCAAGCCGGGCGGCGTGAACGAAAGCCGAAGAAATCTAAGAAGGTTTAGAAGAAGAAATTGCCGGGCGCGACGCGCTCACGGCCGTGGGCTTCAGACCGCAGACTAGGGCTTGAAGTTGGTGTCGACGAAATTGGCGACGTCTTGCTGTGGAATATGGCATTGCACGCAGATCATACGCTCGGGGTGCGTTGTCACCGGAATGGTTCCGCCACCTGTCTTATGGCAATTCAGGCAATCTACATTGCATGAATAGGCTTTATGCGGCATAGCCGGTGGTGCACCGAAGAACGCAACGTTCGCCGGTAGGCCACTATCTACATCGATAATGTCACCATCGGGTACCATATCACCGTCGGGCGTGACGACATCTCCATCGGGTGTCGGCCCACCACCATCGGGGGTCATGCCGGCTTCGGGACCAAAGACTTCGCCGTCAGCGCAACCTGTGATTCCAACCAAGACGGCCACTAGCAATGTTGTTAGCAGCCAGGATGTTTTCGTATTGCTTATTTTTTTCATCGCAATCCTCCTTCCTAGCTAGGCTTTCTCTATTTTAACGGCGCATTTTTTATAATCTGGTTGGAAAGATTGCGGATCGACCGCTCCCAACACAACGTCGTTAATCAGTTTAGATTCGTCGAAGAAAGGTACGAAAATCAAACCATCGGGTACCTTCGTTTGACATTCCGTAGCGACCTTCATGGTAACGCTGCCTCGGATGGACGTGATCTTGACCATGTCGCCGTCGGTCACACCTGCCGTTGCTGCGTCGTTATTGCTTAGATAAACCAGCGCCTCAGGAACCGATTTATGCAGCTGCGGAACGCGACGTGTCATCGTTCCCGTATGCCAGTGTACGAGGACACGGCCGGTACATAACCACAAGGGGTATTCTGTACTAGGCGCCTCAGCTGGCGCTTCGTAGGGACGTGCCCAAATAACCGCCTTGCCATCGCTCTTGCCGTAAAACTCGATACCATCGACAGCGCTAGCAGAAACTTCAGAATCGTATTTGGAGTTGAAGCGCCACTTGGTTTCTTTACCGTTGATGACAGGCCAGCGCAGTCCACGCGTTGCCTTCAAATCATCATAGGTAGCAACATCGTGATGCGTTCCCAACGTGCATTCGCGGTATTCGTTGTAGAGGTTCTTTTCCAAATCGCCGTCCCAGCTTTTGGGGAAGAGATTGTCGTAGCCCATTTTGCGAGCTACTTCGACGAACTGCCAAACATCGGATTTGGCGTCGCCGGGAGGGTCGATCATCTTATCGAAATGCTGGGTTCTGCGTTCGGAGTTGCCGAACATGCCTTCTTTTTCGACCCAACATGACGACGGCAAAATGACGTCAGCGTATTTGGTGGTTTCCGTCGGATACATATCCGAGACGATCATGAAGAGTTCGCCCTTGTCGACGCCATCTCGAATCGCATTCAGATTAGGTAGTGACTGCATGGGATTGGAAACGCTGACCCATACGGATTTTACGGTTCCAGCCGCCAGTTTACCCCAGAGAGCCGTGGCATGGGCCAACGGGCTGTCTGTTGGGCTGGGAATGGTTCCCGAGGGGAGATTCCAAATCGCTTCAATTTCCGCGCGATGGTCGGCATTGGCAACCAAACGGTCGGAAGGAAGACGGTGCGTAAATGTACCGACTTCACGACAGGTGCCACAAGCGCTGGGCTGCCCCGTAAGCGAGAACGGGCTATTGCCGGGCTTGGAAACCTTACCTGTCATCAAATGGAGATTGTGGAACTGATTGTTCACCCAAACGCCGCGGGTATGTTGGTTGGCACCCATGGTCCAGGTGGAAACGCAATTCTTGGCGGGGTCGCCGAACATTTTTGCCAGGCGGGTAATATCCGCTGCGGACATGCCGATCTGGGCAGCAACCTTATCAGGCGTGTAGTCCTGAAGGAATGTCACGTACTCATCCCACGTCATGGTAACGGAACCGCCATCGGTATCCTTCATGATGTTGGTATGTGCGTCGATGAATGCCTTGTCGTGCAGATCGTTCTCAACCAGAACCTGAGCGAATGCATTGAGCAGGTAAAGGTCTGTATGGGGTACGAAGAGATGGTTTTCGTCTGCGCCTTGGTCAGTGAGATGACCGAAGGTCGAGAAGTTGATGATCTTCACATTGGCATCGGCCTGCTTGCGTTGCAGGATGCGATTAAAGAGCATCGGGTGCATCTCGGCCATGTTGGCGCCCCAAAGGAAGAAATAGTCGGCCGTATCGAAATCGTCGTAGCAGCCGGGGGGCTCATCAATGCCGTAGGTCTTCAAGAAACCAACAACCGCTGACGCCATGCACAAGCGCGCGTTGGGTTCGAGGTTGTTGCTGCCGATACCGCCCTTGATCCACTTTTGAGCGGCATAGCCCTCGGGGATTGTCCATTGGCCGGAACCATAGATGGAAACCGCATCGGGTCCATCTTTAGCGATAAGGTCTTTCCATTTGGTGGCGATCAAATCGAGCGCTTCTTCCCAAGTGGCATCCTTGAACGTACCATCGGGTTGTTTGATTTGCGGCTTGGTCAAACGGTCTTTGCCATAAAGCATCAACGCAAGGCCATAACCCTTGGCACAAAGCAGTCCCTTGTTGACAGGGCTCTGCTCGTCGCCGCGAACAGCCACGATGCGCCCTTTGCTGGTGGCCACTTCAGCGCCACATCCAGCGCCGCAAAAACGGCAAGGCGCCTTATTCCAAACGGCATCCGTCGGGAGCGCAGCATGAGCCTCCGAAAGCCAGGTGTCTTTGAACATGGGTGCGGTCGCCGCGCCTGCTGCTACGGCGGCGGACCCCTTAAGAAAAGTCCTTCTAGGTATACTCATATTGCCCTCCATGAGTCTGCAAATCGCGAATAGCGCAGCGCTGCCGCCGCGGCCCGCAGGATGACAATATTGGTTCATTATTGCTAAATAATTTAAATGATCTAGATCAATTGGAAGGTCTCTACGTATCATTGAGCAGGGACGATAAGCCGAATTTTCTGTAACCGCTGACGCATCTATTTGAGCGCTTTCAGTGCCGCGGACATCCAATCGGTAGATCCCGCGTTCCCATATTCAATAGACAGCTTTTATTTCAGCGACTTAACGATTTGAAGGGAAGAAAGCCGGGCGCTCGTACCGTAGTATTGCGGCACGGCTGCGGAAGTGCAGCGCGTCGCGGTATTCAGTATCCCCGGAGTTGTAAATGAAGGTAGGTGCCTCCCTTTTCCCCATACTGTTGGTCATGCCCCTCACCGCGTGCATGGATGAATCGATTCAATTGGTGGTCGGGCCTAACAAGGCCCACGCCGCGACCGTTGGCCTTGGCGTTTATTCCGCAGGCGACTACGCACAACATATTCGTCAACTCAAAACAACCGTGCCGAAGGAATTCACCATCGTTGTGCAAGCGCCCTTCGTGGTTATTGGCGATGAAGCTGCCTCCGTCGTGCGTCGCCGAGCGAAGAATACCGTGGGCTGGGCCGTACGCCGACTAAAAGAACGCTTCTTCAAAAACGGCCCTAACAAGATCATCAACATCTGGCTGTTGAAAAACAAGCAAAGCTACGAAAAACAAACCCGACGTCTCTTTGGCGAAGCTCCTGGAACGCCCTTCGGTTTCTATTCGCAAAGCTCTCGCACGATGGTGATGAATATCGCAACCGGCGGCGGAACCTTGGTTCATGAAATCGTACATCCGTTTGTGGAAGCGAATTTCCCGTCGAGCCCGCCCTGGTTCAACGAAGGACTCGGCTCGCTCTACGAACAATCCGCCGAGCGTAAGGGCGTGATAGTTGGGCTAACAAATTGGCGTTTGGCGGGTTTGCAGAAGGCCATTCGCGCGGGACGCGTGCCGAGCTTCAAAACGCTGATGGCGCAGAACACAACGCAGTTTTACAACCAAGACCCCGGTACCAACTATAGTCAATCGCGCTATCTACTCTTCTACTTGCAGCAGCGGGGACTCTTGCCTCAATACTATCGGCGCTTCGTGAAGAACCAACGTCATGACCCCAGCGGCTACAAGAGTCTGAAGTCCATATTGAAAGAGAATGACATGAAGACCTTTCAAACAAAATGGGAGGCCTTCGTACTTCGACTTTCGTTTCCCTAGCTCGCCGTCACGCCGTAGCGTGCAAGAAACGTCGCAATGATTTCTGCAGTCAGGCGTTTTCGAGCTTCCGTGTCGATGGGTTTGCCAAAAATACTGGGCCAGAATATGGCGCCCTCGAGCAGCGACCAAAACATCGTGGACGCGATTTCGGGATCGGTGATGTTCAACTTGCCGGCCTTGTCGGCGGCGATGAGCCAGCGGATGAATACCTGTTCACCTTCTGCGCCCTGCGCGATCGTCTCCTGCGCCATTTTGGGGTCACGAACAAAGACCCCCATCACCACGCGCAGTAGTCCGAGCCAGCCAGGGTTTTCAGCGACACTGATTTTACTCAAGGCAAAATCGTGAAGTTGCTCCTCCAGGCCGCGCTGCGGATCCCATTCGATGCGTTTCAGCGCCACAATCTGCCGAATGAGGTTCGCCACAACCTCCTTGAAGAGCACTTCCTTGCTGGCGAAATGGTTGTAGACCGTGCGCTTCGACGCTCCCGCCAGTTCGGCAATCCGATCCATGCTCGCCGTTTCGTAGCCCTCGCAGCGGAACGCCGAGGCGGCTGCCTCAAGAATGCTCTCGCGTTTTTTATCTAAACGAGATTTTTTTTCCATAACATATCCCGCCCTTAACAATAAACTGCACCGTGCAGTGTAATTGACACTTGACCATTCAGTCAAGGAAACTACACTGTGCAGTGTAATTGGTTTCCATTAGAAGACAAGCTCCCCACGGGAAAGGAGGTCGCCGCTATGCTCTGGCAGGTTTCCGAAGAACTGACCGGCATTCAGCGTGCTCCCCTTCTGGGCGAAGACAGCGATGCGTTTGCGAAAGCGACACGGTGAATATGACCTTGGAGCCGACTTCAGCCAGACGACGTTTTAAATGGACCAAACGGATTGGTGCCGTGTTGACCGCAGCGATGCTATTGATGAGCGCCGCCGCCATCGAGGCCTGTGCTTCTTTTGGGGCCCGTGCAGAAGGAGAGCGAATGGAACGCATCAAACGTTCGCCGCAGTGGGTTGAAAAGACGTTCACCAACCCCCTCAAGGAGGAGAAGATCGCTTTCGCCTCGAACCTTTGGCGTTGGCTCAGGGGAGTGGATCACAGCAAGCCGGAGTCGCCTATCGACACCGCGAAACCCCGGCACTCCGAGCTTTCAAAGCATCCGGTGAGTGGTCTTCGTTTGACGTGGCTAGGCCATTCAACGTTCCTGGTTGAACTCGATGGCGTCCGGATTCTCATCGATCCGGTATGGGCGGACCGTGCGTCCCCTTTTAGCTATATGGGCCCTAAACGCTTCTTTGCCCCTCCCCTGGCGCTCAGCTCATTACCAAATATCGACGCAGTCGTCATATCGCACGACCACTACGACCACCTCGATCATCAAACCATCGTTACGCTAAAGGACAAGGTTCCCTTATTCATCATGCCGCTCGGCGTGGGCGCTCATTTTCAATCCTGGGGCGTGGCCGAAGAGAAGATCGTCGAATTGGATTGGTGGCAGAGCCGGCAGATCAAAGGCGTTACGTTGGTGGCCACCCCCGCCCGGCATTTTTCTGGGCGCTCCCTCACCGACCGGAATCAAACCCTCTGGGCGGGCTGGGCGTTTCAGGGGCCCAAGCATCGGATTTTCTACAGCGGCGACACCGCAATGTTTCCGGAGTTCGCGGACATCGGCAAACGTCTTGGTCCCTTCGACCTAACACTGATGGAGGTCGGCGCCTACGACGCGGGGTGGCGAGACGTTCATATGGGCCCCGAACAAGCCATTCAAGCGCACACAATGGTTCGAGGTGGAATACTGCTACCCGCACATTGGGGGACGTTCGACCTGGCTCTGCATAGCTGGACCGAACCGGTGGAGCGCCTGCTGGTTGCAGCGGAAAAAGCGAATGTCCGGCTCGCACTTCCGAGACCAGGCCAAAGCTTCGAGCTAAATGATATTCCGCAACAGAAGTGGTGGCCCGAGGTCCCCTGGAAGAGTGCTGAAGAAGCCCCAGTCATTTCATCGGGCTTGCCTGTTCTTTGAGCGCGCAGTGATCGCCCTTCGCAACGCCAGGGCCAAATCTGCAATACTCGCCGGCTTCTTCACATATTCGCTGATGCCCAATGTTCGTGCCTCGTCTTCGCCGAGATCCTCACTAAAACCCGTACAAAGCACAAAGGGCGTGGCGGCGCGAATACGAAAAATTGCCCGAGCGAGTTGGGCCCCAGTCAATACCGGCATGGTTTGATCGGAAAGGACAACGTCATAGGAATTTGGCGCTTCGAGAAATTGCGCCAGAGCTTTTTCGCTGTCGGTGAAAACGTCGATTTGATAGCCGAGCCGCGCGAGGCCTTCACGAAACTGCTCGGCGACGGCCGGTTCGTCGTCGACCAGAAGCACCCTTTCAATACCCGCGATCGCTACCGGCTCTTGCTGGTGCACAGAATGTTCGCTGCGCTCTGCACTCTTGGGGAAATAGGCGTCAAAACAGGCCCCATCGCCGACCTCACTGCGAACGGCAATTTCCCCGCCGCTGTCTCTCAATATGCGACGAACGACGGCCAGCCCGAGACCTCTGCCCTCGTCGTCGGGTTTTGTCGTGAAATGCGCGTCGAAAATTCTTTCGATAATCTGCGGGGAAATACCGGGACCGTCATCGTTTACACGCAAACGTACGTAGTCCCCCGCCGGTAGACGGGGCAGAGCATCGCCTCCTTCTTTCCCAACGGTGACCGACGCGATCTGAACTCCGATATTTCCGCCCGTTGGTCGCAGAGCATGATAGGCATTCGTCGCCAGGTTCAATAGTACTTGGTACACTTCCGATGGATCGGCGTGGATATGGAGTTCGCTGTCGGGAGCACTGAAATCGACAACGATGGTAGATGGCAACGAGGGACGTACGAGTTTCATCGCCTCCTGAACGACCTCGGAGAGCAGCAAGTTCTTTGGTCGTCTATCGCTTTCGGAACCGAAGTAGAGAATCTGATCGACGAGTTCAGCCGCGCGGCGGCTCGTCGTCACCACACGTTCCAGCTTGCGAAATGCCGACGAATCCACCGCAAGATCATTCATCGCACCCTCAGCATTGCCGAGAATGACCTGGAGCATATTGTTGAAGTCGTGGGCGATTCCGCCAGCAAGCTGCCCCATGGTCTGCATTTTCTGGGATTGGGCTATCTGGTTGGCCTCCAACAGCGAGCGCTCCGTAATATCCCATACCGCGCCGTACAGCCGTTCAGCGTTGCCATCATCGTCGAGTTCACGCTGCCCTTCCGAAACAATGAGCCGAATTTCACCGGAAGGGCGAATGATACGAAACTGAACGGAATAAGAATCGCTAACGCTGAGGGCCTTTTCCACCCCCTGCTGCACCCCTGGCTGATCTGCCGGATGCATCTTCGAGAACACCGTCTCGTAAGTTGGCTGAAAATCCTCCGGGCTGAGGCCAAAGATACGGTACGTTTGATCCGACCAATAGAATTCACCGGTCTTTACGGACCATTCCCAACTACCCACGTGAGCGATTCGCTCCGCATCTGCGAGGTGTGCCCTTACTTTTCTGAGGTGTTCCAGCGCTTCAGCTGCTACCCGATCCGCAGAACCTTTCCCGTCTTGCATTGGCGCGCCCCCTGTACCCGGCCAAAACTTCGGCGCGCTCAGTCTGACACAATGGTAGGCGCGAGATCCACTGGTTTGCAGACAACAGCCTTCTTCTTCGATGCGCTACTTTTGCCAAGATGGCGTGCCACTTTTGCGGCCTTCGTCCCCGGTAGACCAGCGCAATAGTCATTTGCCTCATCCGACAGCGAAAGACAGTTTCCCGTCAGACCTTTATCCAAGCTGGCACAGAACGTCGGGGCGCTGAAGATTTGGTCCGGACAGCGACCCTCGCAGGAAAGGCTGCAATGGCCGAAGATTTCCTGTTCTACTTCGGGCGAAGCGTCGCTCACCGGTGCTTTGTAGCGCAAACAGCTGCCCTCTTCATCTTCGAACCCAAATGCGCAAATCGCATCAGAATCGCATGCGTCGCCGACAAAGGGCGGAATAATGCCATTGAGCCGTGGAAATGTACTTTCATCGTCGAGGTTGACGAAAGAAAACCCATCGGCGAGCAGCGTAGTAATCAAGAGACGCAAAGTCTTGGCCGTATAATTCTTGCTATCGTGAAGCAGTAGAATGCCGCCGTCCGCTTGCTTGGCCTGCCTCAGCGTAAGCGCAATCATATCCTTACGAAGGCGTGCTGGCTGAATTTGGTCGGCGCGCTTGCCTTTGCAGACACCGTTGCCCGCGTTGTAGCAATAATCAAAGGGGCCGAAATTCCAACCGGTGACTGCGTAGCCTTGACTACGAACGTACTTCGCTGCCGCACAAGAGGAATTCCCACCGGGAAACCTGAAGAACCTTGGCTCCGTTTGGATGTCGGATAACGCATCTTGCAGCGCCGCTTCCTTCTCTTCGTCGCTAGCGTTGGGTGCCAAGGCCAAGAGAGTTGCTGAGGAAATCTCCTGACGAGCGCCTTGAATGATCTCTCGAATTAATTGGTCCGTATCCAAGAGTTCTCTTGCAAGTTGAGCACTCTTCAATCCAGCCATATTGGGATGAGCGAAACTATGATTGCCTAGCAGGTGGCCTTCCTTAACCGCACGTTTGGCGATCTGCCGACCATCTTCCGTTGCGGCCATGCGCCCAACCACAAAGAACGTTACCCTGATGTCGAAAGCTTTCAGAACATCCAAAATCAAAGGGGTCGTCTGAGCCTTGGGTCCATCATCCAACGTGATGGCCACCCTTTTTTCAAAGCCGCTGCTATCCGGTGGTCGGATGCCGCTACATTCGAGCCTATCAGCTTTGCCTTCGCCTTCGATCAACTGACCTTCTTCCAACGCTTCCTCGGACCCGGTACAGCCACCGATGGCTAGGCCTAAAAGAAGGACCATCGCAAATTGCTTGATCATGAAAACTGCTCCTCGTGCCTTCTCGCGAATGGGTTTGGTGCAACTAGTGCGCCACACCCATTCCCTGCGGTGCCGTCAATCTCTCTCTGCACTTACTGGGCAACAGAGCTCTCGCATTGGCTGCCCAGCTAGTCGTCACGACGACCACCGTCGTCACGACTAGCCGCAAGAACAAGGCACTTGAGGAATTATTGGAAACCAATCGCGTATTGGATCTGGCAAGGCAAGAAGCGCGCGCGGCAAATCAAGCTAAGGGTGATTTCTTGGCCAACATGAGCCACGAGATACGCACACCTACTGAACGGTGTCATCGGTATGACCGGGCTCCTTATGGATACCGAATTAACCAGTGAAAGGAAAGGGCTCACGTTTCCGGGTCACGGTCAATTTGCCGTGGCGACGGCGGAAGAAGAAAAGCCATGACGAAGTCGAACTGGCCAGCCTCGCAGACCAAAAGGTCCTCATCGTGGACGACAGCCGAACGAATCACCTTGCCGAAGAACCCCTTGGTTTTACCGATTTCGACGAGCTTTGCTCGCGGCATATTATAGCCCGAGTTCGAAATCTCATCGTTGTAGACAAAGGTCGTGCCGCGAAGCTGAGTGAATTTTGATATCTTGCTTCGTTTTGGAACAATGACGTCTGAGAAATACTTCGGCTTACCACCATATCGCGCAGCCTTCATTATCGGGGCGACCACCAATTTGACCGAGGGCTCCTTCTTGCCCCGCTTGAGCGACATAGGGCAACCCACAAACAAAGCCCAGCTCAATGGCACCGGCGTCGAGCATTGAATTGACGACGGAATAGGAAAACCCCCGGACCAATTCCCCGCGCTTGCCCGTCTTTTTGGAAAATTAATTGATGATGTCTTCATAGACGCCCACCCCACGTTCAGAAACGAACGCCCCCGTGAGAGCGACACGAAAATCCGGTGCCTTCTTGGGCGTGGCATTCCGCGCGACCTTCGTATCGGGCGCGCCGTTCGCAGAACCTGCTCCAGTATTCTGGGCCGCCTTTTGGGGGCAACCGAGAATTGAGACGCCAACACTCAGAACAAGGATAGCAATTGAGGCACACCCGGTTTTGGCTGGGCGCCAGATCCGCAGGAATTATGGCATGCAACGGTGGTTACATAGAGCACATGGTATGGGGGCCGCTCGGCTGCCTCCGGTCCCCCAGGGGATCGCAGCCCCACCCACCTGCGTCCACTGTGGACGAACGTCATTCCGTGGACGCACCATCAGCCCTCACAGCAGCATAATGCCATGTGCTTTCAGGGATTTAGAGGCATCCGCCCCAGACCCTCACTGGAATCCGAGACCAAAAGATGAGCCAAATCGCTCTCTTTGTGGACGCAATTCATCTCCCTCGTCCTTCCGGTCAACGAAAGGAATGCTCTTTTGTGTACGCTGAACATTGTATGTTGACTGGGGCCGCGTTGCTGCTAGATCCTCTCTATGATCTGCCCAACCCACCAGGGTATCGGCTTTGCAATTTCCGGAGGTACCCTGTGAAGAAAGAGAAGACAAAGAAACCGTTGATGGCTGTATTGGCATTCAGCGCCCTTCCCCTCCTGGCGTGCGCTGTTGAGGGTGAACTGGAGGTGCCAGCGAGGGGTTCCGCGACGGCCATAGAATCCGACAGCAAAACCGATGCACTATGGCAACAGGGCAGTTGTTCAGATGTCTGCGGCAAGGAAGCCGTTGGGTTCGGCTGTTTTTGCGATTTGGATTGTGGAATCTTCGGCGATTGCTGTAGCGACTTTTCGCTGGTCTGCAAAAGCTACGGTAAAGCCGAGGATAAACGAGACCGCGTTTGGCAGGACTGGGTGTTGCCATCCGAATATATCAAACTTCCCGCGTTTCCCCCGGCCAAACAACCGAGTGCGGCGCATCTGAAGGCGAAATACCTGCGCAAGACCTTCGACCATCGCAGCGATAAAATGCCAAAGGGCCGTAGGAAGTTCATTCACGCGTTTGGGGTCGTTGCCCCGATTGAATTTCGCCCAGCGTCGGCTCCGTCGTTCACGGGCCTCTATCAGAGCGGCGCGATTGGTCTCTTACGACTTTCCGTCGTCGACGATCCCAACGCCATCGGACTTGTTCCCGGTGCGGCGATCAAACTCTATGTTGATGGTCAGGCCTCAAAGAATATCCTCACCATGCACTCACTCGAGGGACAGGGCGATAATCGCAATTTCTTCTTCCACACCTTACGCACCCGAATTGCCCCACCCAAACAATTTTCCCTCTTGCGCACAGCGTTGGCCTTCAACCACGCAGTGCCGGGGGCGAACAACATTCCAGTGGCCGGCCTAGCGACTGTTACCCGAGACGGCCACAAGGTAGCCAAGCCCGTAGCGCCCGTACGACTCCGCTTGGAACCAACCAAGAGCGTACGCAAGAAGATCTCAAAGAACTCGAAACGAGATTTCCGCACCGACCTCATGCTCGCGAAGATCAAAGTGGGAACGACTATCTGGAGAGTTTACGAAGACCGAACCGTGGGCCCAACGATTCACGTCGGTGATATCGTTCTACAGGATCGGTTTGTTGCGTCGTCGTATGGAGACACTGAACTCTTCTTTCAGCACCCGCGACGCTAGTCCCTTAGCTTAGGCAGGCAATCCAATACACCACCGAAGCGTGGCGATGCATCAGGCAGAAGTCCTTGAGCGTAAATTGCCCGCTGGACAGACAGTTGAGTGGGATCTTGCCGCCACCCACCTTGTAGATACCGGAAGAGAAGTCTGTGGTCGGATAGAGCGTCATCTCCGCAACTGACTCACCCACGTTATGTGTGGTCGCAGTCACCCCGGGGACCCCCGAGATATCACTCCCCTTGCACAACGCGTCGAATAGCGGCCAGGAAAGGGCGACGTCAAGACCTTGTCCGAAGGGACAAAAAGTAACCAAGCGGGTCTTCAGCGTGTACATTTTCCCGGTATTCTGACCACCGTGTCCGGATAGAAAATATTCCATGGCGCGTCTCCTCGTTGAAAAAGTCAGTACCTGGGGACTTAACATCCGAGAGAAAGGGATGGCAACCCTTTGCTTGAATGCGCCGTCTCGGCCGGAGGATCTTTCCAAGGCGCTGGATTTATACATGAATTTACGGCCACCTTACTGGGCTGGTCGGTTCTTCTTATGCCAGTACATATCCCCCCAGCACATCACGCCCGTCCATCCGCGTTTCGTTTTGGTGGGCGCTTCCAGCTGCCGCGAGCACATAATATGAGATCCACGCTGCAAGCATTCTGACACTTTGAAGGGCAGTGAAACCACCTTCCCCTTTTCCTTGTATTCGCTACGAAACAACGCCCGATGAGGAACCGTGCGGTGACCGGGACGCCTTAGGACGTGAAATGGGAATGGTGTCATAGTTGACTAGTTGACTAGTTGACAACTGCCCCGTTAACCGGCGAGATATTTTTTCATCGGCTCCCAGTACTTTGCGTGCCAGCCTGGGAAATGGGAATGGTGTCATAGTTGACTAGTTGACTAGTTGACTAGTTGACAACTGCCCCGTTAACCGGCGAGATATTTCTTCATCGGCTCCCAGTACTTTGTGTGCCAGCCTGGGGTTAGGTGGGCTACTTCCTCCTCAGGCGCTCCGTTCTGAGTGAAGCTTAGCTCCGTGGTATCGCCGCCGTCTGCTAGTTCAAATCGAATAATCGAATAGACGCCCTCGGGCCAGTTAAAGACGCGCCACGCTTGCACAATGCGTTTGTTGGCCACAAGTTCTACGTTGCGCCCCAGAATGAATGTACCGAAACAAACGAACTCCCCCCCCTCCTCGGTGCTGATCTTCGCTTCAGCGCCGGTTAATTGGGAAAATTCGGTTGCATTCGTTAGTGCCCGATATACGCGCTCGACTGAAGCTTCAAATACGACGTTCTGTTCGATCTGCGCCATGAATATAGTTCCTCTGCAAAAATGTCGTTTCAAGTGCTAGGGCCACGGTGGCCCAAGACTGAAGTTAGAACCGCAATACGCCCGAAAGTATCATCCCGCCGTTGGAACGGCATCAAGAGAAGTAGCCAAGGATATGGAACCATCTTTCTCGGAGCTAGAAACTCGCAGGACAAGCTGAGAATAGTCATGAGACAAACCGATGGAAGCCCTGTCTTTGATCTAGAGGGATATCCGAAATGGCTCACTCACCATCACCATTCCAACTTTGGCGCCGCTCAGCGTTTCTCGCCATTTGTTTCTTCCTGTCAACGTCGGGCTGTGATGCTGGCCGTCACACTGACGTGAGCACGTCTGATGGCGGCGGAGAAAGCGCCCACGGCTTCGTAGATGGAATCGCGCCGTCTGATTCTGGGGTTTTGAGGGTAGAGGACAAAGGATGGATACGTCCGGATAGCTTCTTCGGCCCCAACGGGACAATCAGCAGATGCGTCGAATCCGGCCCCGGGGCCAAATCGCCATTCGTGATACTCGCGGAACTCAGTCACAAGAACGTCGAACTGAACGAGCACAACGAAATCGTTCTCACCACCGACGCACGGGATGGTTTTGTGACCCTTAGATTTGCCAGCGATTGCGATTGCGCGAACCAGGCAACCAGTTTCCGGTGGGTGGGGTGGTCGGAACGGCCCCTACCTGGATCCGATATCAAATTGCAATTTCGTCGCAGCCAACATGCAGCTCCGGTATTCGAGGAACTGACATGGAGTGAGTGGATTGAAATTGACTCCATGTCCCCCGCGTCGATCGAGGAGAAGAGCCTCATCCAGCATTCGGGTTGGCTGCTCGACGTTCAGGTTCGGCTAGGCCGCACAGCTCAGTCAGTTTCCCCCGCCCTCACGCAGCTATGCGTTGCGTGGTATTGCTCGGGACTTTGCTGAATATCTCCGATCCGCTCTCAGCTTGACCCTCCGTTCAGACGCACCATGCTCTCTAGTAGTCCTCGACGATCTCCGAGAATCTCTGGTCAACCGAAAAGGCGTCTGAAAATGTCCGGACGAATCATGCCGTCAAGAATTACCTCGTCACCGGTCATCGGCGATCCCGAAAAGGTCAAACCATCACAAACCGTCAACGCACAACAATCGCTCTGATAACTCGATAGGTGCTCGACGACATGATCGGCTACGCATTGGGCGTTTTCAGTCTGCACAGTCGGATGTGCACCATCGGCGCAAAAACGGTAACTCTGCAACGGATCGGTCCACTCAACGGTAGGCAGCCGTGAAGGACCATGGGACCAGCTATCCTCCACTTCTGGAATATTTAGGTCGATCACAAAACAAGACTCTCGCTTGCCGATCCGCTTCACGAGGTTTTCCAAGGCAATCGCCAGCTGCTCCGCATTCG
>Ga0257122_1001348_pt1 | contig 17530 bp, 15 predicted proteins | sample SI106_120metaG_FD_190146 | JGI IMG/M metagenome (GOLD analysis project Ga0257122, IMG submission 190146) | Marine microbial communities from Saanich Inlet, British Columbia, Canada - SI106_120 | ecosystem: Environmental > Aquatic > Marine > Inlet | place: Canada: British Columbia | collected... | reverse complement strand
GAGGCAGAGCAGCGGATGCCAGCAAACCCATGACGCCTAGAACATAGGCTGTCTTGCCCCATTTCTTCCAGGGGTGGCCCGCAGGAATGGTAACGGAGGCTGGGCTGATATCTTTTGTGGGTTGGCTCATTTGCCCCTCGCCTTCTTGTGGGATCCGCGGATGCCAGCGATATCCGCCGTGGCCCCTTGGCTGAGTTGTAGCGCCCGCACGTAGGCGGCGATGCGCCAGCGGTCTCTTACGGGAATTTGGGAGGCGTAACTGGGCATGGTGCGTACGCCTTTGGCGATAACGTTGTAGATTTGCCCCACGGGCATTTCACGTAGCTTCGCTTGGTGGAAGGTCGGTATGGGCGCCATACCGAAACGCTTGCCTCGCAGAGCTACAATGCCCTGACCGGTGCCGGCTTGGTCGTGACAAGGCGTGCAGTAAATGTTGTACCTTTCTTGTCCGCGCTTGAGATCTCTCTCGGTCATTCGAATGGCCGGATATTTCGCGAAAGCCGTGCCCAACTTTCCACGATACAAATGATCGTTGGCCTGCAATTCACCCACCGCAATCGTTCCAGGCACCGGCAGACGCATAGCCCGCTTGTCGGCGAAGAATTCATTTTCTTCCTGCGGATCGAATCGCTTTTGGTTGTCCATATTGAACATAATATGGATAGGCGGGGCCGTAGATTCCTGCCCCCGACAGCCAGTCGCAAAAATACTCACGGCCCCGAGGACCATTGTGGCCGACGTCGCCAGCAGGCAAACTCTGTGTAGCTTGATGTGCATGGCTAGTCCTCCACCTGCTCAACGTGGGTGGCCCCGAGCTCACGAAGTAACTCTTCGGCGCTACCCGCATCGAATTTCGGGTCGCGGGCCTCAATGGCGATGAAGAACTTGTCGTCTGTAACGCGTTCGAACCGTTCCGAACGAAAGAGCGAATGATAATAGGTTGGCAGTCTATTCAAAGCGAACATGCCGAAGACCGCGCCTAACGCAGCAAAAAGCACCATCAACTCGAAGGTGATGGGGATGAACGCTTGCCAGGCGAAAAAGGGCTTGCCGCTGATGATCAGGGGGTATTCGGAATTATGAACCCACCATTGCAGCAGAAAGCCACCGCTGGCGCCGGCGAGGCCCATCACAAAAACAATCCAAGGCAAGATAGTTGGCCTGAGTCCCATGGCCTTATCCAACCCGTGTACCGGAAAAGGTGTATGCGCATCCCATCGGCGATACCCCGCATCCCTGACGCCTTCACAGGCGGTGTAGAGGGTAGCGGGGGTGTCGAATTCAGCGAGGACACCGTAGAGTTTCTGCTTGGCCACGGTTATGCCTCCTGCTCAGTCAGGGCATGGTCGCCTTCAGGATGATAATGCGGGTCGGCCTGGGGCAATACCGTCTTAACCTCAGCCATGGCCACCATCGGCAAAAAGCGAACAAAGAGAGCGAAGAGCGTGAAGAAGAGCCCAAAGCTACCGATGAACGTAATGACGTCCCAGAACGTCGGCGTGTAGTATTCCCAACTCGAGGGCAAGAAATCCCGGGAAAGCGTGATGACGATAACAAAACGCTCAAACCACATACCGATATTGATGAAGATCGAGATAACAAAGAGCCAGCCCAAATGGCGCCGAATTCTCTTCACCCATAAAAGCTGCGGGATGACGACGTTGCAGATGACCATCGTCCAGTAGGCCCAAGCGTAGGGTCCGAGAGCGCGGTTTACGAAAGCAAAGCCTTCGTAGGGGCTGCCGCTGTACCAAGAAATGAAGAACTCCATTCCGTAGGAATAGCCGACAAGGCTCGATGTCAAAATCACGATACGCGCCATATTTTCGAAGTGACGCGTGGTGATGATATTTTCTAGTTTGAAGATCTTGTGGGCGATGATCATCAGGGTCAGCACCATGCCGAACCCTGAAAAGACCGCACCAGCAACAAAGTAGGGCGGCAAAATCGTCGTATGCCAACCGGGTAGATTAGACGTTGCAAAGTCGAAGGAAACGACGGAGTGCACCGAGAGCACCAGAGGCGTGGCCAATGCGGCCAGCAGCAGATACGCACGCTCGTAATGTTGCCAATGGCGATTGGAACCGCGCCAACCCAAGGCAAAGATACCGTATGACATGCGGGCGAGCTTTGTCTTGGCGCGGTCGCGCATGGTTGCCAGGTCGGGAATGAGGCCGACATACCAAAAGAGAATTGAGACTGAACCGTAGATACTGACCGCAAAAACATCCCAGAGTAGCGGGCTGCGGAAGTTAGGCCAGATCCCCATTTGGTTGGGGAAAGGCATGACGTAGTACATCATCCATACCCGGCCGACATGGATCGTGGGGAAGAGCAAGGCGCAGACGACGGCGAAAATCGTCATCGCCTCAGCGAATCGATTGATCGACGTGCGCCACTTTTGGCGGAAGAGAAAGAGGATGGCAGAGATCAGCGTTCCTGCGTGACCAATACCTACCCAAAATACGAAGTTGACGATGGCCCAACCCCAACTCACGGGATTGTTTAGCCCCCAAATACCTGTTCCTTCATAAAACAGGTATCCAACGCTGCCCAGCAAAACCATGAGCAGGGAGGATGCGCCGGCAAAGAAAAGCCACCACAGTTTAGGGGTTTTTGCTTCGATCGGTCGGGCCACCGCGTTGGAGATCGCCGAGAAAGTGGCAGTCTCCCCAATAATCAGCGGTGCTCGACGATCGACCGGATCGTCTAGCTGAATTTGTAGGTCGTGCTCGCGCGCCATCTCTACACCAGGGCCGGGTTCGGGTTACGGATCTTAGCCAAATAGGTGGTTCGCGGACGAACGAGCAATTCGGCTAACATCGAATAATTGCGGTTTTGCCTCTTGGACTGAGAGACCACGCTGTTCGGATCGGAAACATCCCCGAACGTAATCGCCTGGGTCGGACACGTTTGTCCACACGCGGGCATCACACCACCATCGGGAACGACTCCCCTCGCGTTACTACGTTTTGCGAGGGATTTGGCCGACGAAATTCGCTGCACGCAATACGTGCATTTTTCCATGACACCGCGAAAACGTACTGTGACATTCGGGTTGCGTTGCATCGCCAACAGGGCATTCTTCTCGTAGTTTTCCTTGGAGAAGTTGAAGTAGTTGAAGCGACGTACTTTATAAGGGCAGTTGTTCGAACAATAGCGGGTACCGATGCAACGATTGTAGACCATATCGTTAAGGCCATCTTCCGAGTGGGCGGTTGCCGTAACGGGACAAACCGTTTCACACGGTGCGGTTTCACATTGTTGGCAAGGCACGGGCTGGGAAACCATTTGGGGGTCTTCCGGGCTGCCTGTGAAATAACGGTCGACCCGAACCCAATGCAATTCGCGGCCGTCCATGATGCGCTCTTTGCCCACAACAGAAATATTGTTTTCCGCCTGGCAGGCAACGGTGCAGGCCCCACAACCGGTGCAAGAGTTGAGATCGATACTCATACCCCACTGCTGTACGGGTGTGGCGCCTTTGGGTAGCGGGTAGTGGGGGATAGCGCTCAGCGATTTGAGTTTCTCGGCCGGCAGCAACTCTTTATCTTCAACGAAGTCGGGGTTCTTTTTATAACCCACGTGGGTGTTTTCCCGAACGAGAGGTCGTGGCTCTGGATTGCCTTTGGGCTCGACAACCTTTTGACCTCGCTCGGTGGTGGGAATCATCGAACCGTAATCCTGAGTGGACGCCAGGTCGTAGTGCCCCGTTGCTTTACTCAGTGTCGCACCGCTTGCGAAATGCATGGCTGCCGTGGTGCGCAATACGTTGACGTTGAAACCAGTAGCCTGAGCCAATTCGCCACTCTTTTGGCCGTAGCCCAGGGGAAGAATGACAACTTTATGGGCGACACCAGGCGTGATGAAAACAGCGATGTCCAACGATTTTCCGGCCGCTGAGATTTTCAGCATGTCGCCGTCGTTGACGCCCAGTTCCTTCGCGGTTTTCGGCGACAGGCAGGCCGCATTATCCCACGTTAGCTTCGTAACCGGATCGGGCGATTCCTGAAGCCACGCGTTGTTGGCATAGCGACCGTCGTAGACCGAAGGATCAAGAGCGAAGACCAGCTCGTAGCCGCCTTTTGCTCCAGACTTTGTAGCCAATGCGCCCTTCACCCCATCCCATTTAAACGGAGGGGTGGTGGAATGATTGCCCGAATTCTTAATGAAGCCGCGATGCAACCACGCACGCCAATTTCGCTCGCCCCGGTCATCGGTAATCCAGGTTTTGCGAACGAGTTTGTAGCCTTCAATCTCCGGAGACAAAGCAACTCGAGCCAAAAACTCGATGGCCGACGGCGTATTGTAGAGCGGGGCAATGAGGGGCTGTTGGTAGCTTATCGTTCCATCGGCTGCCTGAAGATCGCCCCACGCTTCGAGAAAGTGGCTCGCGGGAACATACCAGCTAGAAAGCTTGGAGGTTTCATTGGGCTTTAGCGAATGGTGAATGCTGACCGGAACGGTAGGCAACAGCGCTGCGAAACCCAAATCTGCTGGAGCATCGTAGGCGGGATTGCCACCGATGATAGCAAGTGTTTTCACGGATTTTGCTTTGATCGCTTTGGCGAGGTCTGCGAGAGATTTTGTTTTCTCTGCGCCCTGGCCGACGAAGGATACCGTGTTGTTCAACCCACCAAGGCTTACGTTGAGAAACGAGGCAAGAGCGTGGGCCCAGCCAGGCTGCCGGCGACCTACGAGAATGGCGCATCGACCGCGATTGTTGATCAGGTCGTCGCCGATGGCCGGGATCCACTTGCCCCACTTTTTGCTACCGGCTGCCAATTTTCGCAATTCAGCAACCATTGCCTCGCCACCTGGCGCTGCGTTGGTGCCCTTGCTAAAGATATAGCCAGCGAGAGCTTTGAGAAAATCGCCAACCTCGGAAGACGGGATGGCGAGTCGGTTATCTGCCATGGCGCCCGTGCTGCTGAGCGCGGGATCCACCGCATACAAACGATTCATACCATCGGTATGGGAACGCAGTCGTCGACCGTCAGCAAAGTGCCGGCTCAAACGAACGGTGTCACCTTCGGTACCGATGAAGTCACAATCCAAAGACACGACAACCTTGGCGGTTCTTAGGTTATAGGCGGGCCGAAGATCATCGATACCCAGGAGACGTGCCCCTTCGCTAGCGTTAGCGTTGGGATCATCGAAGTAGATTTCGGCCTTCGGAAAACGTTGACGATAGAGCTGCAAAAGGCCGCGCAGTGTTGGCGAACACTGGTCATCGAGCAGCAGCGCAAGACCTTCACCAGCAGCGGATCTCGCCTTGGCGAATTCTTTATCCATGAAGGTGGTGTATTCAGGCCACTGGACCTTCTTTCCCTTCAACGTCGGCTGTTGTCCACGATCGGGATCGTAGAGTTCCAACACCTCCCCCTGGGCCCAGGAGTTTGCGCCGCCGAGGCTGTTGGGATGCAATGGGTTGCCTTCGATTTTCGTAGGCCGGCCGTCCATGCTGCTGGCCAATAGCCCCATCACCGATCCACCGATGACGGCGGAGGTTGCGTAGAACTTTTGTTGTCCCGGAATGTGAAATTCAGGCCGCTTGGTAAACGGTAGGATCTTTTCCTTCGGCTTGCGAATACAACCGTTGAGGGAAAGACCGGCAGCAGCCATCGACGCGCCCATCACGTTGAGGAACTTGCGCCTGTCAACGGGTGGGATTTCAATTTCGGGCGTAGCCTTTGGATCCACCGTCGGTGGGAACTCTCGATCGTAGCGATCGATGAATTCTGGCGTTTGATCAAAGTCTGCGAGGCTACGCCATTGAGGAGCTTGTCCTCCGGCAGCCTTTGCTTCCTTTTGGGGCGTTTCTTCTTCCATATATTTCGTATCACTCATCGGTGACACCCCGAGCAGGAAATAGGTGGGTTGGGTTGGCGCGCACGCGAAGCATCCGCAAAGGCATCGTATTTCGCCTTCGTCGTATCCCATGCCATGTTCGTAACCTCCTGGCGTGGCCTCAAATGAGGCGTTGGATTGCGATGGCATTCCAAACACCAGCTCATACTTAGAGGCTCTTGCTGCCCCACTGTTCTCATCAGATCGACACGGCCGTGACACGATGTACAACCGACACCCGCGGCCAAATGCACGCTGTGGTCGAAGAACGCATAGTCCGGAAGCATATGCACCCGCACCCAGGGAATGGACGCGCCAGTCGCTGCACTTTCGCGAACCAGGGCCAAGCTCTTCAGCTCTTTCCCGATAATCGCATGGCAGTTCATGCACGTTGCCGTCGGTGGAATGGCCGCCTTAGCGGCACGCTCCACGGTATTATGACAATACCGGCAATCCATACCTAACTCTGAGGCGTGGAGTTTGTGACTAAAAGCCACCGGCTGATCGGGAGTGTATCCAACATCGGTGTATTTCGGCGAAAACCAATAATACATGCCACCGATGATAGCGACCAATCCAGCGGGGACACCCACTCCAACAAGAAGGGGGATTCGATTCATCCAGCGAGGGAAGATAACCGCCACTTTAATACCTTGATCGTCGAGTTCTCGAGCCAATACAACTAATGACTCTGGGATTTATAGGGGCGATCTCCGGCATCCGGAAAGGTCCGGCCAAGGATCGCGCTCGATCTCCAACTATTCTATTTTGCCCGCACAGCTTCAATTTCTTCAGCAAATTCAACAACATCAACATAAAACCAGGCTTAGGGCGACCAAACGCGGCCACATTACCCTCCAACTTTGCCGGCGGCAACAGTTTTCCTTAAAGGAAAATCACATTGATCAAACGCAAGTCCCATCGGGGAAGATCATATTGATCAAGCGCAAGTCCCATCGCGTCTCAGGTTGTTGGCAGAAGATGGGCTAAATGCTATACGCGAAACCGAGTCATTCGACCTCGAAAAGAGCCAGACCGGAGTCAAATCATGTCCCTACGCCAACTGGTTTTCACAGCACTTCTCGTAGCATCTTTCACGTTCTTCGCCCTAACCTTGCGCCGCATGGCCCGGGTGATGCTCAAGGGGCGCCCTTACGATGGGGCTTTCGAGCAGATGCCCCGGCGCATCGGCGACGTCCTCCTCTACTTCTTCTTTCAGAGAACGGTGGCCCGCGAAGCCTTGAGTTGGCACCACCTACCGATATTCTGGGGCTTTCTAGTCATCACGCTGGGCAGCGCCGAAGTATTGGTCAACGGCGTCGTCCCGGCATTCTCATTCGAATTATTCGGATCGACATTCAATAACGTCTTCAAAGGCGTGCTTGATATTACCAACGCTTTGGTGCTTGTCGCAGTAACCTACGCCCTGTTGCGCCGCATCATTAAAAAGCCGCGCCTCCTTCCTTTCAATTTTGAGGCCGGACTCATTCTCGGAATGATCGGATTGCTCTGCGTTTCACATTTTCTGATGCATGGATTTTCCGGCCACGTCGTGAAAACGATGCCTATCAGTATGTATTTCGCAGGCTTTAGCGTTGGGATGGGCGTGGGCACGGCGCATGTCATTGCCGACGTCAACTACTGGCTGCATGTCGGGATCTTACTCTTCTTCCTCAATTACATTCCTTATTCAAAGCATATCCACCTATTGGGAGCATTCCCCAATATTCTCACGCGTAACCGAAAGCAACCGGGGATCCTGCCGAAGCTCGACCTCGAAGATGAAACCCAATGGGGTGTCGGTCGCTACGAACAATTTCACTGGAAGTCCCTGCTCGATACCTATGCCTGTACGGAATGCGCGCGGTGTTCCAACAACTGTCCAGCGTTCAACACCGGCAAACCCCTCAGCCCGATGCATCTGGTCCACGACATTCGCTACGAAATGGCGGAACGGGGCGCCGAATTATTGAAACTATCCCCTGGCGTGGAAGCGGTTGTCCGCGAGGAGGACGAAAATGCCACCGAGCCAACTGCAGCCGACCAGGTGATCCTAGATGCGCTGGAAACCAAGCCCCCCATGGTTGGCGGCCGCATCAAAGACGATACGCTTTGGGCGTGCACCAGCTGCGGTGCCTGCGAAGCCGTATGCCCTGTCTTTATTGAGCATCCCCAGAAGATCATTGAGATGAGGCAGCACCTCGTACTCGCCGAAAGCCGTATGCCCGCCGAACTCGCACGCATGTTCCGCGGCATGGAAAACAATATGAACCCGTGGGGCATCGGCTCAGATCAGCGCATGGATTGGGCAGAGGGCCTCGATATCCCTGTCCTGGCCGACAAAGGCAGCGCGGACTATCTGGTGTGGATCGGCTGCGCGGGTTCCTTTGATGATCAGGCCAAGAAGATCTCCCGCGATTGGGTGCAACTTCTGCAAAAAGCGGGTGTCGACTTTGCCGTGCTTGGACTCGAAGAAGGATGTACGGGCGACGCCGCGCGGCGTGCCGGCAACGAATTTCTCTTCCAGATGATGGCGGAAACCAACGTCGAGCTCTTTGGTGAGTATAAGGTAAAGAAGATCCTCACCACGTGTCCCCACTGCTATCACAGTTTCAAGAATGAATACCCGCAGTTTGGCGGCGACTACGACGTCTACCACCATACGGAGTTCCTACAACAACTCGTGGAGGAAGGACGGCTGGAATCCGGCGCATCTAAAGACGATTCCGTGGTCTTTCACGACCCCTGTTATCTCGGCCGCTGGAATGGAATCTACGACGAACCCCGCGAATTGCTTAAGAGTACTTGCGGTGGCGCCACTCCAATCGAAATGGAACGCCATGGCTATAAGAGTTTCTGCTGCGGTGCCGGCGGCGCACATATGTGGATGGAAGAAGAGGGCGAAAGGGTCAACGTCAATCGAACCGAGGAAGCTGTGGCCACCGGCGCCAAAACCATCGCGACAGCTTGCCCATTCTGCAACGTCATGGTCTCCGATGGTGTGAAAGCGCTAGACAAAGAGGAAGAAGTTAAGGTACTGGACGTCGCGCAGATGCTCTGGTCCGCCCAGACGCCAGCGCTCGGTGGAAGCGAAAGCGATGCCGCTAGCCCAGAAGAAGTAGATAGCGAAGTAGATAGCGAAGTAGGAAGCGAAGTAGGAAGCGACGCATGAATCAGAGGGTCCTTGTAAGAGATGTAAACGATACGGGAGATGCCCTCACCCGTCCTCGCTTCTTTCGCGACCTCATCCAGTTGACCAAACCCATGATCCTACTCACCTGTCTGATCATGACGGGCGCGGGACTGTGGATGTCACCCGTCATACCCAGCATCGCCACCGTATTGTTGGCCATGGTCGGTACGGGCCTAGCCGTCGGCGGCGCCAACGCACTCAATATGTATTGGGAACGCGACGTCGATCGCCTGATGCAGCGCACGCGCAAGCGCCCCCTTCCCGGCGAACGACTCTCGCCCGGTGCTGCCCTTACCCTAGGGCTCCTCATGGGCGCAGCCTCCTTCCCGATATTATGGATGGGAACCAATCCACTCACCGCAGCGTTGAGTACGTTTGCGATCGCCAGCTACGTTCTGGTCTACACGCCGATGAAGAAACGCAGCCCCTTGGCGCTTTTCGTCGGTGCGATTCCCGGCGCGATGCCCGCCTTAATCGGCTGGACAGCTGCTACAGAGAGCATCGGCCTACCCGGCTTGGTTCTTTTCGGTATCGTCATGCTCTGGCAGCTTCCGCATTTCATAGCGATTGGCCTATATCGCCAAGAGGAATACGGCCGCGCCGGATTCAAAATCGTTCCTATCGTTTGTGGCGCACAGGTCGCCCGGCGTCAGACCGCGCTATATACGGCAGCACTTGTCGTCACTAGTGCGCTCTTGGTACCGCTCGGCGTTGCGGGCATGGTCTATTTGGCCTTTGCGCTGGCGGTTGGCGCGTGGCTTTTCTTCCTTTCACTGCGGATGCTCAACGATGGTCCCGACAACAAGGGGGCCCGCCGCTATTTCTTCGCAACGTTGGCGTATTTGCCAGTTATCGTCATTGGCCTTTTCGTCGACAGCGCCTTTTCCGCTTTTCTGGCTTAAAACGATCTAGGCGCACCGATGCCTCCTCTGCCACCCCACGACGAAAACAACCCCAGACCGAAGCCTCCCTTTTGGCGAAATCCCTGGCTATTGGGCCTGCTCTTTGGACTCGTGACCGTAACCAGCATTAGGCCCTGTATGCGTAGGGTACCGCAGGCTCCCCCCGTGGGCCCGAGTGTCGGAAGCTTTTCACTTGTCGACCAAGAGGGCCGCCCGTTCGGACACGAAAATCTCAAGGGCCACGTCTGGATCGGTGGACAATTCAACACGCGGCCGGCCCATAAGAGCGCAGTTATCGAAGCTCTTTTGAAACTCCAAGCCGAGGCAAAGAAAGAAAAAAAGAATACGCGGCTGCTTGGTTTTTCCAACGATCCCGGATTCGATACGCCTGAAAGAATCAAAGCATTCGGCCAGGCGACAGGTTTCGATTTTTCGAGGGTCACACTGCTAACGGGTTCAACCACAGACCTCAGCCGGCTCGCCAACGGCCCGCTAAAGCCTGTCGACGAATTCGATCCACCACCCCCGAGCTTTGATAAGAAGCCGCCGCCGAAGGCCAAGACGAAGGCGAAGAGCGCTGCAGGGCGACAGAAGATGATGCAACGACCCATGCGCCACAAGCCCCTTGTGATCATAGATCATACGGGCCACCTTCGCGGCCACTACGCCACGGATAGATGGGGCATCGACGAAGCGTTTCATCGCAGCCTTCACGTGGCCAAAGCAAAATGAGCCGCCAGAATAAGATTCGCCCGCTTCTATCCGCAATGATCGCAACGATTCTCGCCATCGCTGGTCTGGGCTACTATTGGGTCAAAAAGAATAATGCGGGTCCCCTGGACAAGATGGGCGTACTCCCCGGCTTCAGCTTCAAAGACCAGCGCGACCAGAGTATTGGCAGCGATAATTTCAAAGGGAAGATCTGGGTAGCGAATTTCATTTTTACCCGCTGTCCTACCGTCTGTCCTCGCCTTTCCAAAATCATGGCCAAAGTACAAAAGCAGACCGAAGCGCTGGGGGATAAGGTACAGTTGGTCTCGTTTTCGGTGGATCCTGAATTCGACAAGCCGCCGGTACTGGCAGCCTTCGCAAAGAAGTTCGGCGCTGGCCCACGGTGGTCCTTCCTCACGGGCGATGTTGACAATGTGAAGAAGACGGTCGTCGAAGGCCTGAAGATCGGCGTCGAACGGGGTAAAGACAAAAACAACATTCCAGACATCACCCACGGTACCCATTTCGTATTGATGGACGCCGGTCTGACCATTCGCGGCTACTACCGTGTGGAAGAGCCAGCGGCCTACGAAAAACTGCTCGTAGACCTACAACGTTTGGCAGATGGCCTCTAGCCACCGCGATTGCATTTGGCTAAGAACGCAGCCCATCGCCCACCGCGGTCTGCATCAACTCGAGCGGAGCATTCCTGAAAATTCGCTCTCCGCTTTTCAGGCTGCCATCGACAGAAACTACGCCATCGAATTGGATCTGCACCTCAGTGCGGATAACGAGGTCGTCGTCTTCCACGACGACACACTGGAACGCACTACCGGAATCGCGGGAGAACTCTGCAACAAATCGGCGAAAGCGCTCGGGGAACTCAGGCTGTTTGGAACGGACCAGCGGATTCCACTTCTATCAGATGTCCTCGCGCTTGTAGACGGTCGCAGCCCGTTGCTGATCGAATTGAAAACCTCGCGCCCGGTAGGCGAACTGGAAGCGGAAGTGGTTCGCCTTCTGTCGCGCTACCACGGCCCATTCGCTATCCAGTCCTTCGACCCCTATCGCTTAGCCTGGCTGCGACAAAACGCCCCTCACGTCTGTCGTGGGCAACTCAGCGGAAAACTCAAAGAGAGCGACCTACCGCCCTACAAACGGCTAATTCTGCGCAACTTGCTGCTGACGCCTTGGACCCGGCCCCATTTCATCGCTTACGAAATCGGCGCCCTCCCCCACTGGAACGCCCAACTCCACCGCACCGCAGGTTTGCCTCTTCTGGCTTGGACGGTTCGAACCAAACACGACAGGCGTCGCGCTCGTCGCTGGGCGACCAACATTATCTTTGAAGGTGATGGGGCTGCGAGCTAGACGATGTCTAGAGCGCATCTGCGGCGCAGCGGAAGCCCAAGAACGCAGCCATGCCAGCCGGTTCGTTTTCCCCGCTTTTCATGCCAAAGCGAAAATGCGGTGCAGAACAAGCACCGATATCGAGGAGGTTGCCACGAAACGAACGGCGCGTTGTATCCTTGGGAGCTACGGGGCCTGCTAGTGTATCTCCACCTGTTATTCGTTCGCACATCGACGGCGCGGACGGCGGTTCGGTAGAGCAGTTTAGAGAGACGCAGTCTGTGTTGTCGAGAGCTGCGCCACATTGGCCGGCAATGCAGGTTGGATTTCCGGCGCAACTTTCGTAGACGGACTTGCCGTCGGCACAATAGGCGTATTCAGAAAAAGCATCAGCGACCCATTCGGCCGCGTTGCCGGCGAGATCGTGCACGCCCCATTCGCCAACATCTTGTCGACTCATTATCTGCACCGGCAACGGTGCGCCGGAGCAGCCCTTCTGGTGGGCCCGAGCGCAATCGGGAACCTCAGCCCCCCATGGAAAGAGGTTCGGCGACTTACCGGAGTTGGCGGACTTCGTTGTTCGGGCGACGAACTCCCATTCCGCCTCTGTTGGCAAACGTCTACCTAAGAAATCCTCGCAATAGGCACGCGCGTTTTCCCAGGTGACAAAGACAACCGGATACTGGGGGTTGTCGAAATAGTAATTCCCATCGACACCGTCGACCGTCGTGTATAAAGGCTCGCTAGGGCATTTTCCTTCGGCGACACATGAACGATACTGCAGATTGGTAACCTCGTGCGCGTCGATGCGAAACGCTGCCACCTGAACTGAAAGTAGGACTTTGCTCCAAGCATTTGAGCATTCCGGTTCAGAGCCGGCCAGACTCTTACAGCTATCTTCATTGCCCATGACCAAGGCGCCGCCCGCGATATCGACCATTTCGGTGGGTTCGGGGGGCGTGATTCCCTTGATGCAACCGGCATGGGCCACGAGGAGCGCAACGATGGCAAATGGAGCAATTCTTACCACGTTAGATGTACTCCTGAAGACGTGACCAGAAAATTCGAAGACCGGGCGCGCTTCTTCTTTTCGTCTTTTTCCAAGAACCACCAGGTCAATAGACCGCCGGCGATTGCAGCGGAAACGGCGGCGCCAACGTGAAAGCCGATAGCGAGTCCTTTTTCTCTGCCAAAGGCCGGGTCGTTCTCCAGATAGTCCTTCGCTCGAACCTGGAAGGTGATAGCCGCAGCCTCGCTAAGTACCGCCGTTCCGACGAGGAGCCAACCGATGACGGCCTTCTTTGACGTTGGCTCAATCTTTTTGACAAGCGTTGCCACAAGGTCGTTCGTTTCATCCGCGGCCAAGGTAATTTGCCTCGTCCAGGAAAAATAGCCGCCTTTGCGAATCTCGACCCGATGCTTTCCCACGGCAAGCCGTTTTGATAACGCCAGCGGTGTTTTACCGATGACTTTTCCGTCGACCAGAACCTCGGCGCCGGCGACCTCGGAACGTACCCTAACCTGGCCGAACTCCTTGATCCGCTCGAGAATCAAGGCGATGGCCGGGGGGTCCTTATTGGGCAGAACCTCTAAGTCGATTTCCTTCGCAATGTACTTCTTCTTCACCACGCGAAGCTTGTATTGCCCCGGATCTAGGGGCAGCATCATCGGGGTTTCTCCCTGAAATTTATCACCGAGAAAAATATGAGCAGCCGAGGGTGAACTTCGTAAATCAAGCTTGGGGCGAAGATCCTTCAATAGCGTTTCACATTTACGAATACGCACTTCCAAGAGCGTTCTATTCGCTGAATCTGGCCTGAGCTTGAGATATCCCTGCAAGGCTTTGATGGTATCTTGGCAGAGCCCGATCTTCTCGGCGTGCTTGGCGATGACGATGAGGGGATGCCCCTCTTCTTTTCTTTCGGCAGGGTAAACAGGATTGAGTTTCCAGTACCGTTTGAGAGCATCTATCGACTTGCGCAGCTTGCCCATATTTCCGAAGTCGATGCCGAGATTGTAAAGGTATTTGGGCTCCTTGGTCAGGCGAAAGAGCTTCTGGTCAAGTTCGACCAAACGTGGCCAATCGAGGCTCTTGAATGCCTGGTCCACTTCCTGAAGCAGGCGATTGACCTCCGGGGTATTCGCCTTCGCCAAGGCCGAGCTCCCCGCGAAGCCAAAGCAGACCAACAGTAGCGCGATTGAGAGCAGTCTAGCCATTTGCGTGAATATCTTCGTCCGAGTTGCCTTCCGCCATAGTAACAAGCCGCTACGGGCCGACGCAAGCTCTCTAGGGGGGGGCTGTGCGAGTGGCGAAATGCCTACATCCTAGGCAGACCCTTGTATTCGGGACGGGCAGCGGCCTTGAGCTTGACAATTACCGTACGATTTCGAGATAGCGCCACATTGCGATGCGCTTGGCCGAACCCCTTCTTCGTGAGGAAAATCTGAACCTTCTTCTGTGGATTCCTGGTGCGCCGAATTGAGAGTGGGCTCTTGCCGACCTGTTTGCCATCAACGAGAACGTTTGCCCCCGCCGGTATTGTGACAATCCTCAGAGATATTTTGGCCGGGCGCTTAGCCGCCCTGTTGACAGGTCGTGGGCTCTGAATCCCAGCATCTGCAACGACCGCAACCGTGGCTCTGGGAGGCCTTCCTACCGGCACAATGCCGCCATCGCTATGGGATCGAGTTTTCACTTTCAGCGCGACACTTTGATCCGGTGAAAGACCTGCATCCACGCTTATCGCCGCGGCCGCCTTCCGCTCTCCAGGCTGGCCAAGACTCGCGACGCGGTCGCCGTGGTAGGTAGGAGAAGCTTCATCATTCGCTTGCCGAAACGAAAGAAAATAGACGAGAGCGGCGCCAATCGCGAACAAGGCCGCGATACCCAGCACCATGGTGGACTTCGCGGACTTCGGCCGCTCGGCCCCGAGCGCCGCCTCAAGGTCTTGCGGCATAGCCGTCATCGTAGCGGCCTGTCCTAGCTCGGGTAGGCGATCAGCATCGGAAACGACGAGCGTAGGCGAGGTCGCTGCAGGATGGATTTGGTCTTTAACGGCAGGCAGGGGCGCTCCCCCAACATCCTCTGAATCCGCCCCTTCAACCGTGCACGCCTCGGCGACGGCGAGTTCCGCCTTGCTAAGCGGGGGACGCTCCGCCTCCGACGCGAAATTCTCGGCCAACCATGACGCTACGCCTTCCGGTTGTGGGATGATCGCCAGGCCAGCGACGTAGGTTCGAAGCGCATCCAACAGTTCTTTGCCGTCTGCATATCGTTCCTTCGCCTCAACAGCCGTTGCTTTCATCAGAATGCCGTCTATTTCAGCGGAGAGCCTGGGATTGACCAACGAGGCCTTTTTCGGCTGCCGGTACTCTTCTGAAAAGAGGTCGCGCCCTTTCAACGTACTCAAATCGAAAGGGCGTTGGCCAGCGAATAGTTCGAAGAGAGATACGCCCATCGCATAAACGTCCGAGCGAGGGTCTGTCGCCAGACCATCGAGCTGTTCCAAAGGCATATAGTTCAATGTACCTTTGACCTCGCCGGTTTGTGTCACGCGCGTTTGGGTTGCAGCACGAGCAATTCCGAAATCGGTGAGTTTTACTTCGCCCGTGAAAGAAACGAGGATGTTTCGAGGAGAAACGTCCCGGTGTACCACCGACATCGGTTTGCCGTGTTCGTCTTTGGCACCATGCGCAGCGGCCAGACCCGCCACGGCTCCCAACGCAACATTGGCAGCCACATCGATGGGCGGCACGCCGTGTTCGAGCATTTTGGTCAGGGTGGCGCCGTGAATATACTCCATTGCGATATAGTAGGTGCCGTCAACTTCGCCCACATCGAAAGTCTGTACGATCTGCGCATGCGTGAGTTGGGCAGCCAACCGCGCTTCGTCGAGAAACATCTCAACGAATCTCTCGTCATCGGAGAGGTGGCGGTGCAAACATTTGATGGCCACCAACTTGCGGAAAAAACCGAGGCTTTGCATGAGGCCCAGATAGACCTCTCCCATGCCGCCAGCAGCCAGGCGACGCACCAAGACATAGCGGCCAAACTTCGTGGGCAAAACTTGGTTCAAGCCACTATGCTGCTTGGACAGGCCGGCCTCCGCCTCCTTCGTCCAAGCGTCAAAAATATCTCCGGTGTCTTTTTCGCTCACGTCTTATCATTGTAATTGCGTAACCGCTTGGGAAGCAAATGCCGCACCCCCACCCGAAAACGCGGCTATCTGCCTGTAATTATGGGCATTAGGCAGGCAATAAGCCGTAATTGGAAACCGCGTGTTGCACAAAGCTCGTCGGCTCGTTGCGACTTGCTCAAAATGACCGGCACTTGGATGAAGGAAGCGTTCCACCCCAAACCCGTCAAGCATCCTGACGAAATTGAGCTGACGAAGCATGCCCGTACGCGGCCCAGACAAACGCAGACTCTATGTTTCGCAACAGAACGACGGTTTTCGTGCCGTGACCTTCATCGATCGACGCAAGTTTCATCGTGCAAGATTGGCGTGGCCGCTTCCGGCGCAGCTTGAGACGCTTCGAACGCTGGAAGCCTTGGCCGTCGTTCTCGACTTTTCCCCCAACGGGGCGCGGGTCCGTTCCAGAGTGACGTTCCCGCCCCGAGATCTGGTTCGGCTACATTTTTGTCCTATTATGGGTCAGGGGGCCTACGCCGTGCAGTTTGTCGGGAAGATCGTGCACGCACGTTGTTGTCCGTCCGAACACTATTTGGAATACGGCATTGAATTCTGTAGCGTCGGACTCTCCAAAGCACTCGCAAGAATGCAGCAGAAACTGCTGGGGCAGTTTTGTGCCCAAAACTCACCGCGCAATCAGGATTTGGTCGCAGCCTTCGGCGACAGAGCTCTAAAAGAAAGATCGATCTGACTCACAATCATTCCCATGACGCTTTCCAGAGCCGTTGGCGTAAGGTCCAAACGAGCGGAAAGGCCTTCCCGTGTTCGCAATGCGAGTTCGTCTCTCGCCTTGATCACCCAGCGTGCTGCAGTAGCGCGATGCTTACCCAACGTTTCACCAATCTCATCGATGCTACGTCGCTCGAGATAATGCAATTTCAGGATTTGACGATCACGCTGCTCTAAAGAGTTCAGCGCTTCTGCAAAAGACGATTTAAATTCCCGGTGGTAAACACTCTTGAACTGCAGCAGCTCCATCTCTTCCGAACGGGGCTGAACGATTTCTAGCGTTTGGTCATCGACCGGAATTTCCTTCTGACGATCCAAATGCTTGCCGGCTGTACGAATAGAAATCGTCTTCAGCCAGCTAGCCAATGCCCCGCGCCCATGATATTTCGCGATCAGTGGCAACCCCGTCTCGCTACGCTTGACGTAGAGGTTTTGTCGCAATTCTTGTTTCAAATCTTCCGCAAGAACACTATTGGATTGCGGTAGGGACGGCCCTCATGGGCCGCCCCCCGCGCAGATCCCAGCGTGCACTGCTAGTGCACTGGGCTCCTGCCTCGGGTTCTGACGTCGAAGCGCTCGTCCGGCCAAGCATGACGAATTCG
>Ga0257122_1001347_pt1 | contig 17532 bp, 19 predicted proteins | sample SI106_120metaG_FD_190146 | JGI IMG/M metagenome (GOLD analysis project Ga0257122, IMG submission 190146) | Marine microbial communities from Saanich Inlet, British Columbia, Canada - SI106_120 | ecosystem: Environmental > Aquatic > Marine > Inlet | place: Canada: British Columbia | collected... | reverse complement strand
TATAATCGAATCGATCTGGTCATCGGTAGTTCGCGGCACGACATTACTTCCGTCGTTCGGGGCGAAATTGGCGGTATGATCGAGGTTCGCGATACTTCTATTCCAGCATTTCAGGCGAAGCTAGACCAGTTGGCCTTTGACTTGGTCGACCAAATCAATACGCAACATAGCGCCGGTTTTGGGCTCGATGGTGTCGACAACCGCAATTTCTTTGAACCCTTGGCGGGCGTCAACGGAGCCGCGGCTGCCTTAACGCTTCGTACCGGACTCACCACCGACGAAATCGCTGCGTCATCTACGGCGGCGGGTTTGCCCGGTAATAATGAGAACGCGTTGGCACTGTCGGGGCTGCGTAGCGCCAATTTGGGTGCAACCAGCGATACGGCGAGTGAAGGCTTCGCCTCCTTCGTGGGACAAATCGGAACGGCTACCGCAAATGCTCTGAGTGAAGCGGCCGTCGGCGCCGATGAATTGGCAAGCCTGCAAGCGATGAAGGAAAGTGCGGAAGGCGTTTCTACCGAAGAGGAGATGGTACACCTAATCCAATTTCAGCGGGCGTTTCAGGCGAACGCTAAGGTTCTTAGAACCGTCGACGAACTCCTCGCTGAGTTGATGAGGATCTAATGCTGCGAATAACCGAACGAATGGGTCAAGTCGCCGCTCGACACGATATGTTGAAGGCTCAATATGATATGGCGATGGCGCAGCGAGAGGTGTCCAGCGGGTCGAAGCTAAACCAGGCTTCAGATGACGCGGCATCCGCGGCGAAAGTTGCCAGCATCGATGACGACAAGGCGGCGGTAGGCCGCTATAGCCGAAATGTGGAAAGCGGTCTCAGTGTGGCCGACGCGTCAGATGCGGCCTTGGCGAGCGTTTCGGACCTTTTATTGGAAGCCAAAGAACTGGCCGTCGCCATGGGAAACGGGACGTATCACGCGGAAGACCGAGCGCTGGCTGCGACTGAAATTCAGAGCATTCGGGACCAGGTTCTGCGCATGGCAAATACGCGTCACGGTGATTCCTATGTCTTTGGCGGCTATTTGGATGAGACGACGCCCTACGATCCAACGACTGGCGTGTATTCGGGCGACAGCAATCGCAAACAAACCGAAGCAGACGAAGGCTACCTGGTCGATCATTCTCTTACGGGGGATGAAGTATTCGGAGCGGCGGGTGGTTCGGACGTCATCGGCTTGCTGGATGACCTGATTGTCGGGCTGAACAATAATGACACCAACGCTATTAGTCAGGGCGTTGGCGATATGATCACCGCATCAGATCAAATAGCCCATAGCCGCACAAAACTCGGCCACTTGATGGTCAGAATGGAGGACCAACTCGAGATCTTAACCGACAGAAACCTCGGCCTAGCGGGAGATCGGCAGCGTTTTGCCGACGCCGATGCAATAGAGAGTTTGTCGGAGATGGCCCAGGCGCAACAAGCGCTGAGCGCGACCCTTCAGGTTGGCGCGCGCATCCTAAATACCATTAGCCTCGTGGATTATCTGTAAGCCATGGGCTGTGGTATGGTGCGCCCAGGAGGGCCATTTGCTAACGATTACACGGAAGGCCGGCCAAGCGGTGCTGATCGGGGATGGGGTTCGCATTCTGGTCAAGGAGATCAGGGGACGCCAGGTTCGACTGCTTATCGAGGCCGATCGAAAAGTCCCGGTTTACCGGGAAGAACTATACAAACAGATAGTCGCGGAGAACGAACGGGCAGCCAAAGGAGCCACCGACTTGTTGGAGCATCTGGAATGAGTATCGTAATCCAGAGTCAACAATTGGGAACGTTGGAAATACCTGAAGACCAATTGGTCAACTTTCCAAGTGGCATTCCAGGCTTCCCCAGCTCGCAACGCTTTTGCCTTGTTCAGGTAAAACCAAACTCTCGCTTCCAACTACTACAGTCGGCAGACGATCCAGAGTTGGCCTTCGTGGTCACGGATCCAATGCAGATCGACGAGGAATACCCCGTGGAGCGGGTTCGAAAAATGGCCGAAGATCTCGGCATCGAAGCGGGGGAGCCTATCGCTGTGGCGTCAATTGTCACGGTACCGGCGCCTCCGGGAAAACCGTCGGTGAATATGATGGCGCCCCTGGTGATGGGCGTTAATTCGCAGACGGGTGTTCAAGTGATTCTGCACGATAGTCCCTTTTCGGTAAGGCATGAGCTTTAGGCCGGATCCCATAGTGGAACCGGGCGTCGACGCGAACGTACGTCAGCGACCAGATTCGTCGCTCGTCACCGTCGATCGACTTTCAGAAAACCTACAGCGCTATACCAATGAAATCATGGCTGCACGTATCCGGCAGGCGCCGTTGGAAAAGATCCAACTTCGTCCTTGCCGCAGCGGAGCCACGGGGATGCGTTTTTTGAATGTTCCACTTTGTAGTGAAGTGGATCCACTGCGAGAGGCAGAACTCTGGGCCAGCCGGATCCAATTGGAGGATCTCGATCGTCTCGTGATTCTCGGGTTGGGCATGGGATATCATCTCGAGGCGTTGCGTCGGCGTACGGATCTGCCCATCCATGTGGTCGAGCCCAGTCCGTCGGTCATCCGCGCAACTCTAGGCAGTCGCAACTTGGGTGTTGAGCGCGCAGAAATCGTCGACTCTCCAGGCGCTTTGCAGCGTATTCTCAGCAACAAGTTGCAGCTTGCGGAAAGGGTCGGCATTCTCGCCTGGCCGCTGTACGCGCGGATCTTCCCCGAAGTATTGGTGGCCGTGAAGCGCGCAGTATCAAACTCGGCGAAGATATCCGGGGTGTCGGCCCGAACCCTGTCCGTACGTTTGCCAAAATGGATCGACCATACTCTGACCAACGTCTGGAATTCGGTGGGGCGCGTGTCGGGGCACCGGCTTCTGGCGTCGATGCAAGACCGACCGGTTATTGTCGTCGCGGCCGGGCCTTCATTAGATAAGAATGTACATTGGCTCAAGGAGGTTGGCGACCGGGCTATGATCGTTGCGGTCAACACATCCTTAGGCGCTCTTGAACGTGCCGGCGTGAAGGCGCATCTCGTGGTTTGCATCGAAGCGCTCAATATGGAAAGCCAGTTCGAAAGTTTGCAACTCAATAGGAATTGCCCACGGGCCTTGGCCTTTTCGGCATTTCCTGGCCTTTTTACGGGTGCCACGGGGGCGGTCTATCCCTGTGTTGAGGAATTCTCCTTCTATAACGGTTTCCAAGAGCATATGGGTCTAGCTGCAGCGATGCAGCCGGGGGGCTCGGTGGCCAATTCTGCGTTTTCTCTGGCCTGCAATACGGGCACGAAGCGCGTGATTCTCGCTGGGCAAGACCTCGCCTTTACCGGGGGCAATGTTTACGCGTCCGGAACTGTTTTTGAAAAGATGCGCATCGAACAACTAGGGCAGGGGGGGATACGCCTCACCAACCTTGAAGCGAAGCAACGTATCGCGGCGAGCTGTCCCCAAATAGACAATACGCGCGCACGCGAGGAAACCCTGCTGACCACGGCATGGGGGGGGGGACAAGTTCAAACCTCGCCGGCCTTCAACTGCTTTCGCAATGTATTCGAGTCTTGGGCTCTGAGAACACCCGATATTGAGTTCATTAACGCTACAGAGGGTGGCGCCCGTATAGACGGTTTCTCGGAACAGCCACTTGAAAACGTCGTGAAAGGGCTTCCCGACCAGCCCCCGCTTGAGTTGCCACAGGGGCCCGCCATTTCCGAGGAGCAGGTTGTACATTTTCTCCAGCAGGAAAAGCGGCAAGGGGAAGGCGCCATGGCCATTATTCGCTCCCTGACGCGAGAAAGCAGCGATGCACAGTTTGTGAGGCTGAAAGAGGCGGTTCACCAGGCGGGCCTATTTAATGGTTATGTATGGCCCATCTTTGGTAACGCGATGCACAATGACGCTTGTGATTTTGATGCCGTCTTTTCCCAACTCCGCGAAAGCGGCGAATCCTTCCTTTCTCGCATAGAACAATCTTTATCAAAAAAATCCTAAGACCTCCGACGCTTTGGGCGTTGTCCTTAGTGAGATTGGGCATTCTTTAGTTTGGGATGCAGCAATCTAAGTAGGGCAAGGTAGCCCGCCGGCTTCGGCCGGATTTCCATGGAGGAAAGTCATGCCTATTGAATCTCTATCGCTGAGGACAAATATGTCCTCCATCAACTCGCAGAAAAACCTGCAGAGGACAGAGAAGACCCTCGGAACGGCCATGAGCCGCCTTTCGTCGGGTATGCGCATCACGAAGGCCGCTGATGATGCTGCTGGTCTGTCCATTTCTGAACGCTTGAAAGCCCAGGTTCGTGGTTTTTCCCAAGCGCAACGAAATGCGAATGATGGTGTCAGTCTCCTGCAAACCGCTGAAGGCGCGTTGGGGGAAATCGGCGATATGCTTACGCGTATGCGTGAGCTGGCCGTCCAATCTGCAAACGGCACCTTGGGAACCGACGAGCGTTCGTCTCTGAACGACGAATTTGGTGCCCTGCGTAGTGAGATCGACCGAATCGCTAACGCTACGGAATTTAACGGTATCCAGTTAATCGATGGAAGCCTTTCGTCCGGCGTGGCGATGCAGGTCGGTATCGCGAATGTCGCGGCCAACGATCGGATCAGCATCACCCTGACGGATGCGGATGCCACGGCTATCGGTATCACGGGTGGTATGGCTCTGACCACGGCCACGACCTCGCAGAACTCGATCGTCTTGATCGACAGCGCGATCACCAACATTGCGAATCGTCGTGGTGATATCGGTGCGGTCCAAAACCGTCTGACAACCACCGTAAACAACCTGCAAACCATGCAGGAGAACCTCTCAGCCGCTAATTCACGGATCAGCGACGCCGACGTGGCCACCGAATCGGCCAGCTTCGCGCGGACGCAGATTCTGATGCAGGCGGGGTTGAGTGTTCTCTCGCAGGCGAATCAGCTGCCACAGATGGCACTGATGCTCATCGCGGGTTAACGTTTCGGGGGTCTACTGAGGCTTAAATCTCTCGGTAGACCCCCCATTTTCACCCTCTTAGAAAACTCGACACGCTGGCTGCTTGCTAAGTGGCGGATATTGCGAACTAAAGTTCGCAATGTGTTGGTGGAAACATTTTCTGCTAATGCTCCGCATATTAGCGACGTTGTCCAGAGTGAGAGGCAAGCAGTACCCAAAGTAGGGGGCTGCTACCTCGGCAGACAAGGGAGGCGCTACGGCGTGTTTGTCTGCGGGAGTTCCAAGGAGGGATAAAAATGGCTCTGGAATCACTGTCGCTGCGCACAAACCTATTCTCGATTAACTCGCAGCGAAACCTGTCGCGAACCGAACGAGTGTTCGGTACCACAATGGGTCGGCTTTCGTCGGGTATGCGCATCATGAAGGCGTCCGACGACGCAGCTGGTCTGTCGATTTCCGAAAAGCTACGCGCTCAGCTTAGAGGCTTTTTGCAGGCTCAAAGAAATGCCAATGACGGCATTAGCCTGTTGCAGGTCGCTGAGGGTGCTTTAGGGGAAATCGGTGACATGCTCATTCGTCAGCGTGAGCTCGCTGTTCAGTCCGCCAACGGCACGTTGGGCTCGGACGAACGCGCGTCGCTGAATGATGAGTTCGTCGCGTTGAGGTCTGAAATTGACCGCATCGCCGACGGTACTGAATTCAACGGCATTCAACTGATTGACGGTACGTTCTCGGCAGGTATCGACTTCCAGGTCGGTATCCAGAACAATCCAGGCGTCGACCGAATCAACGTCCGCTTGACAGAATCTCATGCGACCTCGCTCGGTATAACGGGTGGTATGTCGCTTTCGACGGTCACGGGTTCTCAAGCAGCTATTGGCTTGCTCGATAGCGCGATTCAGACCGTCGCCAACCAACGGGGTGATATCGGTGCGGTCCAGAACCGCTTTATCACCACGGTAAACAACATTCGCACGATGCACGAAAACCTATCGGCAGCACGTTCGCGAATCGCTGATGCGGATGTCGCCGAAGAGTCGGCTGCATTCGCCAGGACGCAAATCCTGATGCAGGCTGGACTCAGCGTGCTATCGCAGGCGAACCAGTTGCCGTCCATGGCTCTCTCGCTAATCCAAGGTTAAAAAAGTCCCTCCGGGGCCCGGTGGTTGGCATGAGGTCAGCCGCCGGCCCCGCTCCCATATCCGGGGCGGTGGGCTGTCGTCGGGCTAAACTGGCGCGACGACGGCTTGCGCCTTTTGTGATCTTGATGTTTCAAATTCAACCTTCATTCGATGAGACGAGTGGCCGTGGTCAAAGCGTCAAAATGGCGCCCCCCGCGTGGGGTTCTCTGGCGCCAGACTTGGCCCCTCGATGGAGAGACCCTGAAAACAAAGGCTTTTTCCGCGAACAGAACAGGCATCGTCCTTGCAGTACCCCAGTCAGCAGGAGACAATGCATGCAACCAATTGGAATTTACCGTGAAGCGATCAAACAGGTGGAGGAGTCGGGCCCAGACGCTGTGCGTTCTGTCCGACTCAGCAAACGGCAGACTCGTTTGCTCCAACCCGATGTGGTCGATATTGAAAAAGCAACGCTACATGACCTTAACGATCTTGTAGCCAAACTCGTTCGCGGCGCCGAAGACAAAGCAAGAGAGGTGGATGTTCCCATTCTCCTCGCTCAAGATCTTCGATTGCCCTCCGTTCCGATGCTCGTCACGCCTATTGAAGAGGCCCTCGCAGCTGCGTTGGATATTTGCCTGAGCGCAAATGACGTCGAGCTCGTTCGGGTTCAGACCTCATCTTGGCGAAGCCGGGCTGTCGTGGTCGTCGATAGACGTACGAAAACTCGTCCGGGTCAAAGTTGGTGGCGAGAGGCCGGAGCGATGGGGCAGGTGGCTTTGATGGTCGGCGTTTCGACGAGTCAGGCGCTCGGCGGCAGAATGCGTGTTCTCCATCGCGGCGATGACCTTCGCACCTGGCTGGAGCTTCCCATTAGTGGAAGGCCTCACCGCGGGTCGGCCGCAGGTCAATTCGATTCGCCACGAATTTACACCGATCGGTATTCACTTGAACTGACCGGAGCGCGGTCGGGGTTGAAAGGAGCATAGGATGCAAGGGCAACAAGAACAATCAGCTGAAGGTGCTTTGACTTTAGCAAGGCAAGCACTCGAAGATTCGGCGATGTATGTCGACCATATTTCGAACCTGCTGGCGCAATGCTCGCAGCATCTGCAATGTGGCGAAGACCAAGAGGCGATGATGAGCTTTGCTCGTGGCACCTCTGACCTCGAGCAATTTGTACAGCTTGTCGACGCGGTCGCGAACCTCGCAAAACCGGATGATACTGTCGAAATTTCGGCTTTTAAGGGTGAACTCTTCGACTGTGTACAGGGCCTAGAGCACGCGATGGTAGGGCAGGATTTTGTCGCACTATCCGATCAGATCGATGGCGTTTTATTGCCACTCTTGCCCCGATGGGGTGGTGTTGCAACCGAACTGGACCAGGGACTATCCGCTCAAGGCGTGTAGAACTGGCGGAGGATTGACATGGCCGGGAAAAGCAACGGCGCGCGCTTAGCCGCCTGCCTGCCACTGCGGATGAATTTGGTTCCCGTTGAGGAAAAACAACGGCGCCGCACGGCGGTGCTATCCGGTCCACATCTGGAACCAACCGGAGAGTCTCGTTTTTCGGGTTATGAAAGGTCAGACGACCCATTTTCTCAACTCTTCGCCCGTGTCGATACCCTCGAACAAAAACTCGATGCGTTGATCGACCTGATGATGCGAGATCAACAGCAAGAGGCTCGTCGTGCTGGTGTGTCCTTGGAATTACACGGCGAAGGCATCAGCTTTCGTTGGCCGAAGGCCCTGGCTGTAGGTGAAACAATCGAATTGGAAATCACCCTCAGTCTCTATCCTGCACGGGAGATTTTCTTCCTGGCCGAAGTTAAGACATGCGAGGAGGAAGCTGCGTCAGCCGTGGGTGAGGGGCAAGCCCCGCACCATTTGGTGGAAGCGCGTTTCGCTGCGATTTCACCCTCCGATCATGACGCGGTGCATCGCTTTATTCTGATTTCGCAGCGTAAGCAGCGAAGGACGGAGCGGGAAAACGAAAGTTATTGCCAACTAACGGCGAATTGCTAGTGGGGAGATCGTGTCTAGGGCTATAGATTTCAACGCTTCTGCCGATGTAGGATATAGGGGAGGTGGCGCGACAATGCCAAAGATCGAGGACGCGACATCGCTTCCGATCGTCGAACGCCGAAATCAGGGGCGGAATTTGCCCCGGCGCGACGACCCGGAACAAGAGCAGCCAAAGCAGAGCAAGCGCGAAGCGACTCGCGAGGCGGTTACCAAGGCTGTGGCGAAATTGCGTCGGGCTCGGGCGGAGGCAGGCGACGGCCTCGACTACCTTCTCGCTGTGGATACCAACGATGTCAGCTTGGTTCGTCGGCGTCCTGATGGCCGTACCGAAGTGATTCGTACCATCGAGGCAGACGAGGTCCTTCGTCTGGCTCAATTGCTAGATGCCGGTCGTCAGCAATTGCTGGATCGGAAGGTTTAGAGATGTCGGGTATTACGTTCGGGGGACTTGGCAGTGGACTGGATACTTCGGCGATCATCGATGCGATGGTTGGTGCCGCTAGTATCCCCTTAGCTCGTCTCGATAATCGAAAATCCGACTACAATAGCCAGCTTTCCATTTTGTCCTCCCTGACATCGCAAGTGTCTAGCGTTCGAACGGCTGCTAAAGCATTGGATACCACGGCAGAGTTTCGTGAGTTTTCCGCGGGTAGCAGCGACGAAGATGTAGCGACCGCCACCGCGAGCAGTACGGCTGCGCAAGGCAATTATGTTTTCGAAGTACAGAATTTAGCAAACGCCGAAAGAACGTATTCGGTTAATACGTATGCGGCGAAAGACCAGACTGGGTTGGTAGGAACCGGAGATTTGACCCTGACAGTGGGGACGGATCCCCCGGTTATCGTTTCCATCGACCAGGCCACGGATACCCTCGAGGGGGTCGCATCCAAGATCAATTCCTCGTCGGCAGATGTGACAGCGTCGGTCATTTACGACGGAGCAAACTACAGGCTTTTGGTGCAGGGAAACGACACGGGGGCGACCAACGGAATCACCTTTGCCGAAGGCGGTTCCTTGAATCTCAATGTAACCAACCAGGCTCAAGCGGCCACCGACGCAACGATTGTGATGGACGGCATCACTTTCAATAGTGATTCGAATCAGGTCACCGATGTTGTGCCGGGCGTTACGTTGGACCTTCAATCAACGACGGAGATCGCGGGGGCCCCGGGAACGTACGATACGATCACGGTAAAAGTTGATATCGATTCCGCGGCAATGGAAGCGAAAATCAACACGTTGCTTTCCGCATACAATAGCGTGATCAATACGATCAATGGCCAAAATGAGGTCGACCCCGAGGCCGAGGATAACAACACGGATACTCTGGTTGGCGATTCGACGATTCGTACGATAAAGGCGCGACTGCAAAGCATCGTGATCAACGAAGTCAGCGCGGTGACCGGCGACTATACGGCGCTTTCCCGTATTGGCGTTAAGTCGAATAAGGATGACGGAACGCTTAGCCTGGACAGCGGTGATTTTGCCGCGGCATTGGCTGATGACCTGGATAGCGTCACCGATCTATTTACCTATAGCGACGGCGATGACACCACGGAAAACGATGGCATCGCGGTTACGCTTGAACGAACGCTCGAGCTCTTTTTGCAGACACCGGACGGCATCCTGCCTGCGAAGCAAGATGGACTCAAAGATCGCATCGAGAACATCAGCGATCGCATGGAAGTCGTTCAACGACAGGTTGAATCCCTTGAGGCACGACTTGTTCAACAATATGCGGCCCTTGAGCAATCCATGGCGTCGATCAATCGCCAGGGGAATTTCCTCGCCGCTCAGGGCGGCGTGTAGTCCCTTTACCTGTCTTTTCTCGGAACCCTCTATAATTTAAGGCGAATATTGGCTCGGAGGATGCTGGATTTTCCTCTACTTTGGCTCAAGTTTTCCGCTTGAACGGCGTTGTCTTAATTGAACCGGGAAGAGCCTTAGGGGGGCGAGAACGCTGCGCCACCAAGGAGCGACTCGATCATCGTGCGGGAGACCTATGAATATGTACGGTGCTGTTGGAGCTAGACGTTATAAGCAGGTAAATGTGCAAACCGCGTCGCGTGGGCAGATTCTGCTCGCGTTGTACGAAACGGCTGTTCGATTTGCGAGGCAGAGTGCTGCTTCCATTCGGGCCGGCGACGTGGTTGCCAAAGGCAAAGAGATACAGCGCGTTTCCGCGATTATCGCAGAATTGGCCGCGACCCTCGACCGTAGAGTGGCGCCAGAACTCTGTGATACCCTGGAACAGCTATATTTCTACATGCAGGAGCGACTCGCTGTCGCGAATGCCAACATGGATCCACAACCAGCTGAAGAGGTTGCCGGGTTGATGTCGGGTCTGCATGAGGCTTGGGTAAAAGCCGTGACTGAGGTTGAGGAATCGTAGGAGCTAATGACTCATTTGCAGATAGCTGAAAGGCAGCTAAACATACTGCGAGAGCTCGATAAGCTAACTCCGCCCTCGGATGAATCCCCGTCTCTAAAGGTGATTCAAAACCTCATCGAACGACGGCAACGCTTGATCAACCGCTGGCCGACCTTGCCCAAAGGCGCCGACTCCGATCCCGCAGTGAAGGCGATTTTGGAAGAGGTCCAGCAACTTGCGCAGTCCGTCCTGAAGCGAGACCAGTTCTTGGTCAAAAGTCTTAAGACCGCTCGCGACCGTATTCTTAACCTCATTCGTCGGAGTGGGGTATCATTGTCGGCGGCGCCGGTAATGGTTCGACGCCAAGCTTAGTTTTTTGGCTCGAAAGAAAAGGATTCGGTTGCGGTGCAGGAATCCCTGCTAAAGAAACACCTCGGCTATGCCAAATTCTCATCTGACCCGCGGGTACTCATACTCGATACGGGCTATCTCGTGGTGCGCGATCTGTTGGATGCTTGCGAAGATCTGGGGTGGCAGGTCACGAGGGTACCGGCGCCTCAGAAAGGGCAAAGCAGCGGCGATTTCGTCGGTCGGTTGCTCGAAGCAGTGGCCCGCCACAAACCCGACTATGTTCTGACCATCAATCATCTGGGATTCGATGTTGAGGGCGCACTTGCTCAACTCTTGGATCGTTTTGATATCTGCGTAGCCTCATGGTTTGTGGATCATCCAACGCTCGTCTTGGGTAGTGCCGAGGGTATTGCGACCGATAGTTGTCAGATCTTTAGTTTTGAACGCACTGCGTTGCCTTGGCTGGAAGGCAAAGGATTCAAGGACCCGGCTTATCTGCCGACGGCATCGAATGGCCGGTACTTCCGACGGGGCACTGTCGATGAATCCTTGGCGATGAAGCTGGCGACGAAGTTGAGCTTCGTCGGCAATTCGTGGTGGACCAAGAGTCGATTGGAGCCCACGGCGCAGATCCGAAAGGCCGCCCGAGCGCTTTCGCGTCGGAAGACGATCACGAAGGAATTCTTCGGCGGGGGGCTTGAAGAGCGGTTGCACCAAATTAAGGCACCCACAGCGGCAATTCGTTTTGATATCGCGAAAGCCGCCGTCGCGGAGGCCTCAATGCAAAGACGTCGCCGTTTTGCTGAAGCACTTCATCCCGAGGGCTTGCGGATCCACGGGGATCCCCATTGGCGGGAATTCGTATCCGATCTGGATCTCGGTGGAACGCTCGACAGCAAGACCGAACTGCCTGCTTTGTTTGCGGGCAGCGAGATCAATACCAACGTTACCGCCGAACAGATGCCGACAGCCGTCAATCAGCGCGTATGGGATGTGCCCGCAGTTGGGGGATTTTTGATTACGGATGCGCAGGACGATCTTCTTGAGTTCTTCACCGACGAGGAGGACGTGGTTGCGTATCGATCCTTCGAAGAAGCTGCGGACAAAGTGCGATTTTACGCCGATAAGCCCGAGTTGAGACGGAGTATTGCCGCTCGCGCGGAAGAGAAGATCGGTAAGGAACATCGGTTTACTCACCGGATGCTGGCTGTTTATGAGGTGATGAAGAGGCGGTTTGGGTGAGGGGATAACGTCCTACGTCATAACGTCGAACGTCGAACGTCTATCCGTTCAACACAAGTCTTTTTGGAAAAGTCAGAGCATCTCGGTCGCTCTAGCAGCCTGATCACACGATGACATGCTCAGGGTCTAGAGCGAAAAGTGCTGGTGGCGGTCGGTGCGCTTGAAGAGGCGCGCCTTAGAATGTAGGAGGTCATACTCTTGGCGCCTCACGCGGTCGAAGACGCTTCGGCTTCGCTCTGCCGTTGTGTCGCTGAAGATGGCGACCGCATGGGCTAAAACGGGATAAGCAATTTGTGTTCCGAATTTGCAGGTGGTATCGAGCGGTGTTTGGTGGCCGAGCGACTCTGAGCGTTGGGAATAATTGAACTCTTTTTTGTATTTTTCCTTGACGACTTTTGGGGGCCGCAGCGTCGCCTGCACCGGACGTTCTCGTGCCCGAATCATTTTTGACTCACGCGAGCGGAAAAATCGCGAACGCGATCCGTGTATCGCCGGCAATGCATGCCTATAGGCAAAGCCGCGCAGCCTCGAAGACAGGCCCTCAGAAAACCTGTGCTATGTTTTCTTATGCAACAAACATCATGCTCTCTGCCCCGTCTAGATGACCATGCCTTGCGCGAACGATTCACGGTCTTGGTTGCCAATGATCATGAAACGACAGCCGAACTTTTGCGTTGCATTGATGAAATTGACCGCCGAAAACTGTGGGCCGAGGATGCCTGCGGATCGCTGTTCGCTTGGTGCGTGAAGTTCTATCACATGTCCGAGTCGATGGTATCCAAGCGGATTAGAGCGGCCCGCACTGCACGGGCGTATCCGGTGGTCTTCGAGATGGTCGAGCGAGGTGAGCTTCATCTGACCGGGATCACTCAATTGGCAGCCCATCTTACAGACGAGAACCATCGGGCCGTGCTCACCCGCGCGAAGCATTTGACTATGCGGGAGATAGAGCACCTCGTTGCCGAGTTGGCTCCGAAGCCAGATGTGGCGTCGCGCATTGTCAAGCTTCCAAGGCGTGCAGCGCCGATAGAAGGAAACCGAGAGAGCACGCAATCCGTAGACAGCCAACTGGAGACCAATACCCTCTCTGCGGCGTCGGAGCCGGACAAACGACTGCCGAACGAATCATGGGGACTGCAGCTATCATCGAGGCCTGAGCCGGTTGTGCTACCAGCTCGCGCCGCGAAAGCGACGGGCAAGCGAATCGGTCACGTGGCGCCCCTATCTCCACGACGGTTCAAAGTAGAAATCACCATAGGGGAAAAAGCGCACGACACACTACGCCAGCTACAGGACCTGCTCAGCCATCAAATACCCTCAGGTGATCCCGCCTTGGTTATAGAACGCGCGCTTGAAGACTTGTTGAAAAAGACACTGAAATCCAAAACCGCCATGACCGAAAGGCCGCGCAAGGCTACGCCCAAGCGAAGCGTACGGCGCAATGACAAATCTCAGACTGCGTTGAGACCGATCCCGCGAGAGCGTTGTCCCGATAGAAATGCTGCGATGTCGAAACGCCGCGCTTTGGGGGTGGCGACATCACAACCTAACGAGACGATTTCGTCGACTTCCAAAACCAGGACTCGGGCTATCCCGGCAGACGTAAAACGAACGGTATGGCAGCGGGATGGGGGAAGCTGCGCTTTTACGGATGCAAAAGGTAGGCGCTGCGATCAACGGCGTTTCATCGAGTACCACCACGATCTCCCCTACGCGCGTGGAGGCGAGCATCTGGTAGAGAACATCGAACTACGCTGCCGCGCACATAACCTACTTGAAGCCGAACGCGAATACGGCGTGGCCTTCATGGCAGCCAAAAGCGGACACACTAAAGTCAGCGAAGTCACGCATCCTTATTCAACCACCTCCCAAGCACATTTCAAGGGCAAGCCCTATGGGGAACAGTCCGCGCGGCCCACGATTTATCGTATTGACTCCGAAAGGATCTCGTCGGGTTGAAGCCTGTCAGTCAATCGCTTGGCCTCGTTCTGCATTGCTGAACTCGATCTACAACAGGCGCTATCAGGGGGCTGAACCGCAGACGTCATTTTCAGCACGTCCGCTGTCTGGCCCACTATTTGCTTTTCCCGTTTTAGCCCATACGGTGGCCATCTTCAGCGACGTAGCGGCAGAGCGAAGCTGAAAAGTGTCTGACCGCGCTAGGCCCGAAGAGTATGACTTGCTCCATTCTAGGGCGCGCCCCTTCAAGCGCACCGACCGCCAACAGCACTTTTCGCTCTAGACCCTGAGCATGTCATCGTGTGATCAGGCTACTTGAGCAACCGAGATGCTCTGACTTTTCCCATCTACTTGTGTTGAACGGATAGACGTTTGACGGTGCTGGGGTGCTGCCAGGGAACGGGTTACACTTTCGTGTTACGTAGGTGTAGCCGTTCCGAGGCGTTTGTCTATCCGGTGATTCTGTTGTCAGATGAATGCTGCGCCGGCGTACCGACCAGAATGAAGACTAGCGAGGGCAGGTGGTATGAACTTCAGGATGCTTTCGATAAGAATCGCTATCTACCAGCGAACAATTGCTGCGGATCAAGCTCTTTAGCTCAGTAACTTCCTGCCACGTCAATGCCATCGCTTTGAAGGTTAGCGGTATGGTCGAGTCCGTTGCAATCTCGTCACGCAGGTCTGCCAATTCTTGGCCGCTGGCGCGCGTATCCCAGAGGTCTAGGAAGCGGGCTTCGAAGGCTGCGATGAGCGCGCCGTATTGGGGGGCGCGTAGGATAGCCATGTTCTCGAACGTTCCGCCTTCGGCGTTATCCGAAAGATTGTAGCTACCCGTTAGCAGGGTTTCGCCATCGATGATGAAGAATTTGTTGTGCATCTGAGGTGCGTAAGAATAGTCCCAGCGATAGGCGTAGTATTTGAAACGCAGGTCGATGCCGGCTTGGCCGAGAAGAAGACTGTAGTAGTAACCTTTGTTCAAACAGTCTTCGATGGCATTCGAGCTTTCACCGGCGTTAACCAGGCAGCTCGCGCGTTTGTTGTCTTGGTTGTTCTGGCCCCATTCGCTGATGTATTCCTGGCCGTCGGTGTAGATGCGAATATCTAGACTCGGATTGGCGGCTTTGGCGGCGACGAGTGCGTCGTATACGTGACGGGATCGGAGGTGCCCCGAAGCGACGTAAATTGACTGGGTTGCTTTCTCGATTTCGGCGACGATTCCGTCTGCGACCGTTTTCATGCCGCGGATACGGGAGAACGTGGTTCCGGCGCTCGAAACTTTGAAGTTCGCTGAGGTGAACAGGCTATCGGTGTTGTCGTCCGAAGGCGCAGCGCCGAGTTCGTCAGCCTTGTTGTAAACGAGGGTATCGTCGAAAACGAAGTCTTTGGAATGGTTCCACATCAGATTGAATTCGCTCTGATAAGCGTAGGCCAATTCGGTAACCTGGGTGAGAAAAATCGTATTCTCATCGTAACGAGTGGCGCCGCCCGTCGACCAGTTGGCGCTGCCCGTGACCAAGCGCGCTTGGCTGCCGTCGGCCATGGTGAGGGTAGGGCCATCAACGAGAAGGAATTTATGATGCATGATTTTGTTCACCCAGCGAACATCGACGCCGCGGGCTTCTAGCTTGGCTGATTTCGTTCCTGCGAGATCCTCAGGATCGGCCTTGCGGTCGTCATTGGCCTGGTGAAAGATGACGCGCACAGCGACGCCACGGTCGAGTGCGTCACTAAGGGCGTTTTGGATGCGGGAATCGTTGGACATGCTGTACATCGCGAGATCCACCGAATACTGAGCGCTTTGGATCCATTCCACAGCCTTTGTGACGTGGCTGTTTTGGTAAGGTGCCGGCGAAAAGACCACGTCCGCTGAGGCGTTCGGAGCTGGCGGTGGGGTAGGTGGTTCATCGCAGTTGGGATCGACTTGATCAGCCAGCCGACCAATGACACCCTTGCCAACCCATTTGACCGAGTCGACCTCTTCTAGGTCGTCAAATACGCCGTCCGTTCCCAGACGGAATTCGAAGATATACCGTGCTGCTCGGGTGCCGATCTTGGGCTTGGTGCCTGCAAGGCCGGATTCTGTGAGCGCTGGATCGTTGAGCCGGTCCAGGATGGCTTGCACCAAACAGGCGTCGTAGCTCGCATAGTCGGCCTTGCCGTCAGATCCCAGTGACAATTCCCCTGGCATCTCATTATCGATTATCCCGGGGTCAGCTTCACCGGTAGGGCCCCCGCAGCCAACAACAGTGGTCGTTGAGGCTGAGATGAGTGCGATTACGGCGAGATAGGATAGCTTCCTGTTAAACATATGCGTGCTCCGAGTTCCCAAACTTCCCTGGATGAACATGACGACGGTTCCGACAATCGGATGACATCGACCCACATGTACGAAATCCGGAGCCCTCTGATCCCAAGGAAGCCAAGATTTCTTTTCCAAGGTGTCAGGCCCTTGGCAGCGCGACGCCAGCGGTATGACGAGATCACGAGGGCGACTGACTAACTATTGAGAAATACAGAGAAGACAGAATGGCACACGCTTTGCTTAGTACCGGGGCAGGAGGATAGAATGCAGAACTCGCTTAGTACGCAGAGTGTTGCCAATTTTCAGGAGACGCCATTTGACTTCGAACAGACCAGCGCCATTCAATGGGATACGCTCGATCGAGCGGAAGCCTATTTGAATGCGGGACTCGTTATTGAGGCCCATGAGATGTTCGAAGAGGTGGTCAACGCTGGTGGGCCGACTCGGGCTCGCTGGGGTCTCGCCCGTTGCGCTTACTACCGTAACGACCTGCATGAGGCTCTCGGCCACCTGCAGATGCTCGATCCAAACGAGTTCCCCGATCTGGTGAACGATTTGGGCGTCATCTACAGCAAGCTGGGTCTTGTGGATAGGGCGCGGGAACAGCTGGAATTGGCGGCTATCCAGCAACCGGGCAATCCGCTTCCACGGCGCAACCTGGTAGATATCTATCGCAGCCTAGAGAACTTCGAAGCATGTGCGGAGCACTGCCGCGCCTATCTCGAACTCGTCCCAGACGACGCTGAGATGGTGCAACTGCTCCAATCTCTCGAAGCCTAGTCTAGCGCGCGCTAGATAAAAATATCGACGAGGGTGCCCAGCATTTGGTCACCCGTGCGAATTAATGCGCCTCCCGCTTGGGCCATGGTTTTGGCCTCTATTAAGTGGACCGCATCTCGCACAGTCGAAGTGCGATTCGCCGTGGGCTGAGCGCTGCGCTGCGCCACGCCTTCGAGGGTTTCGTTTGCTCGATTGAATGCCGCTAATCCGGCGTCGATCGTCGATATCATACGTCTGCCCCAATATCCTCCACCCCTCCATGATAGCACCGATCCATCGTCCGTTCGCTCGGATATCGTGTCTGCCGTAATTGCCGGCAGTTACGAAAAACGCTTTAGAAGCGAAACGTCGTTGTCGCGGCAACCTGAACCGTATGAAAGGACTCCAGGAACGCCTCAAAGGCACTGGTGCCGGAGGTCGCGGTTGTGGTGAGCCCCTGTTTCGCTGCGTCCGCGGTGAA
>Ga0257122_1001346_pt1 | contig 17537 bp, 12 predicted proteins | sample SI106_120metaG_FD_190146 | JGI IMG/M metagenome (GOLD analysis project Ga0257122, IMG submission 190146) | Marine microbial communities from Saanich Inlet, British Columbia, Canada - SI106_120 | ecosystem: Environmental > Aquatic > Marine > Inlet | place: Canada: British Columbia | collected... | reverse complement strand
CAAAAGCGTTGGGAGATGGGGTTGTTTCAACCCTTTAGATATGGCTATTCTGAATCGATAGAGTATAGTGTTCATCCTCTTTGGTTTTTTATAATTCCAAACTTTACCCTTAAAAAATATCAAAATCCTATATATGCATTTACCACTGCCAGTCGCTATAAGATTTTTTACCCAACGCCTTTATTAAATATGGTAGCCAAAGATGGGCCTTTAGGCATTATTGCGCCCGATTTCCAAATTCCACCCATGCTTGGATTATCCGCATCCTTACTCTTGTCACGAGAAATTGCCGGTTTCAATACCACAATTACAAGCGGGATTGATCTTGGTTTGGTCATGGGTGAATTAGACAAAAGATCAACAATTGACCTTCCATTGATTTATCATCGATTGGGGATTTTTTATAATGGCTATGGGATTCATGTTGGATTAGACGTGCAGAAGTCTGTAACAACTAATTTGTCATTATTGACAGATTTTGATGTTCGATTCCTGCCCGGATTAAAGGGTAATAATTCAGTTGAGTCAAAGTTTTTAGTCGCTTGGACAAAGTCAGGTCGTTTCCGAATTGTAACCGGGTGTAAGCTTGTGGTGGGGGATTATCCATTTGGAACTGAGATGCGTTTATTACCTTATATTCCAATGTTAGAAAAATGGGTGCCAATTATTGAATTTCAATGGGCTGGAAATAAATCTTAGTTAAACCTTGACTATTGCCTAAAGAGCTTTTAGTTTAGCTTAATTATTTTTAGGATAAATGGGCTCGTTGCATACCGAATCAGACAATAAACAAAAGTCTTGGGATAAAGAATGACATTTTCGTTTATATTTACCCTTTCCTTTTAAAATAAAAAAAACTAACAAACAAAACTCTATAATGGAGGCTACATAATGAAGCGAATTTCGCGATTAATAGTTCTTACTGCGTTTATGTCTATAACATGGGCTCAGACCACTGGTAAAATCAGTGGTACCGTTACATCTGAAAATGGGGAAGCACTTCCTGGTGCGAATATTGCCATCGTAGGAACCAGTATTGGGACAGCGTCTGGTGTAGATGGTGACTACACTATTATCAATGTCCCCGTCGGCGCTTATTCTTTGAAAATAGAATATATTGGTTATACTAGTAAGATTATTGAAGGCCTACGGGTTAATAATGGTTTAACTAGTGTTATAAACGCAACTCTTTCGTTATCGGCAATTGCGGGAGATGTGGTAAACGTTGTTGCTGAAAAACCACTAGTGAAGAGAGATGCTACAAATACAAAACGTGTGGTTACTGCAGAAGTTATTGAATCTTTACCTTTACGTTCTGTGGATGCTATTGTCGGTTTTCAGGCAGGTGTCGTTGATAACCACGTGAGAGGTGGTAGATCAGGTGATAACGCCTATTACGTTGATGGTGTACTTATGAAAGACCATTGGGTTGGTTCAAACGAAACTGGAAACCTCAGTCAGTCAGGCTTAGAGGAAATTTCATTAGAAGCGGGCGGTTACGGAGCAGAGTATGGTGGTGCTAACGGTGGTATCGTAAATATTACAAGTAAATCAGGTGGGCAAAAACTTTCTGCAAGCTTTGAATCAGTTTCGGATTTTGGAGAAACTGAAGCTGGAACAGATCCAGATAAAATTTATAGTTATGGATACCGATTGAATAATTTCGAAATTGGTGGACCGTTGACTAGTAATCTGCGTTTTTGGTTTCTCGCTGAACAAGAATCTCGTTCTGATCAAAACCCCAGCTATGGCTCACACCCTTATGCCGATCTCGCAGTATATGAAACTCTAACGGGGGCAGATTCTGCATTTATATGGTCTGGTGTAGATACGCTTAATAGTGGTAATAATGTATTTTATTATGATGACGTTGAAAGAGTTAATGGATCCGATACTGCAACTACGCACTTAGTAGGGACAAACTATGCACGCAAATGGGGACCTTCAAGAAATAACGCTAGTGATAGAGTTCGAACCGCCGGAAACGTTGGTGTCGATTTAGGTGCACTACGTTTAAAGTTTGGGTATTCTGGCTATACTTACGAATCAAATGATAATTGGAATGATAATCAACTTCTCAATTGGGAAAACGCAACAGCTAATAATTCAGATATGAATATGCTCTATATGAATAGCACATTTTCAATAAGTGAACAGTCTTATGTAAATGCTGTTGTAAGTATGAAAAATTATTCAACAACCAGTTATAATAGTAATATAAGTGATAAATTTGAAGTGAGCGATAAACCATGGGTTGGATATGGTCAACGCGATACAACATTCGGTACGCCAACTTATTTTCATCGTGCTGATGGGAAAGCAGCATTATCAGCGCCGGATGTAGTCTACTTTACTGGTCATGGGTATCAATCTGGCTCTTATAGTCATAGGAATGAGCAACAGACTGGATTGCGTTTAGATTATGTAAACACATTTGGGAAACACGAGATTAAAGCGGGTGTTGAGTATTACAATACTAATTTAAGGGTTTATGGAGTTTCGCAAGGTGCAGAAATTTATGAGCAGATTTCAAAATTAGATGCAAATGGTGATGGTGAAGTTTCTGCGTCAGAAGTAGGCGATTATAATGCGGATGGATCAGCTGGTACAGCCGCTGACCTGTTAGATTGGAAATTCAGTGCATACAGAAATGCCTATACTACAAATATTGGTTATGATATATTTGGGAAAGAAACAGATGCTTATGATGAATCAACTCATGCACAGGCTCCTGGTAACCCTGTTAGCAATAGATTCTATCTTCAAGATCAAATTGAATATAATGACATTGTGATAAAAGCTGGTTTAGCCTTTGAGTCTTGGAGTCCTAACAATACAGGGCCTGATTCTGATGGCGATGGAAAAGCAGATGATGCAGGTTTAAATATTATTAATACAGTGAATAATAGGATTGATAGAATAGGCTGGGCAGATGTAGAAACTCATGCGGCCGTGCATCCAAGATTTGGTTTTGCCTTCCCTATATCGGATAAAACAAATTTTCGTGCCCAGTATGGTACCTATTGGCAAGAACCGGCACTGGGATATGTTTACCTGTCTGACTCTAGATTAGCAGCGAATATAAGTCAGGGAAATATGGTAACAACCCCCAATCCTGCTATGAAACCCGAAAGAACAACGTCGTATGAAGTTGGGTTCACTCAACAGATTGGACAATCGTCAGCTCTAGATATTGTTGGTTTCTACAAAGAGGTCAGGGATTATATGAAACTTGTTAATCGGACAATTTTATTAAATGGATCAGAATACAGTCTCGCGTATTACGGTACAGGTGATTTTGGCGTGACGCGTGGATTCTCTTTCAATCTTGGCACAAGAAGAGTAAATGGTTTTCTAGCAGATTTTAATTACACATGGATGGAAGCACGAGGAACGGGATCCGACCCTGCAACTAATTTCAATATTGCATGGATTGGTGATGCGTATCCTACAGTTATCAATAGGCTTGATTTTGACCAATCACATACTGGATCTATGATATTTGATTATCGTATTACGGAAAGTGGTTATCTATCAGGTTTGGGACTTAGCGCAGTTTATAGTTTTGGAAGCGGACAGGCGTACACTCCATCAAAGATGGAGAGTTCTGTTTTTGGCCGTGGTTGGAACTCCCCTTTAGCAGCTGTAAACTCAGGTTCACTGCCTTGGTATAACAACCTTGACTTGAGAGTAGATAAAAAACTAACCATAAGTGGTTATGGTCTCAATGTGTATGTCTTATGTCTTAATGCTCTCCGTCAAGAGAACGTAAGAAATGTGATTGCTCAGAGCGGCATGCCAGATACAGATGGCTGGCTCAATACTGCAGAAGGGCAGGTATGGCTAAAGAGCCAAACGGAAAATTATCCAGGTGCTGATGCATCAGCTCTGTATAATGATCGTTTAGCAAGCCCATCAAATTGGAGTACACCACGTACTTTACGCATTGGTCTAGAAGCAAATTTTTAATTATTATTCCAGGAGATTAAATCAATGAAGTTTAATTACATAAATAAAACCACAGTCTTGACTCTTTTCTTTCTGGCTTTTCAAGCGCAGGTCTTGATAGCAGAAAAAACAATTTCATCTACTTTTGGTAGAAGTTCATCAAAAACAATGGTTCCTGCAACTGATCAATTTGATGGCAATAGAGTTAGAAATGATTTGGAAAACAATGGAATGATTGTCAGCCACCGAATCACAGGGCATTCAGGTATGGAATGGCCAAAAGAAAACAATACATATTCAATATATGCTTCGGGTATATGGTATGCGGGGAAAGTTGGTGATGATCTGAGGTGCGCTACGGCTGAATACGGCCCAGAGATGGTATCTGGTCCATTTGGAGAAAACTCTTCAAACGCTGGATATAAAATATGGAAAATTAACAAGTCCGATTTAGCAGATCCTTTAGCTAGTGATGATTTTCAAAATTGGCCAGTTTCTGATGGTGCACCATGGGTAGACAATGATGGTGATGGTGTATACTATCCTATGCCAAATGGGCCGGATCATCCAGAGTTTCTTGGTGATCAGGTTATTTGGTTTGTCAGGAATGATGGAGATGCGGTTGCGCATACAATCTTTCAAACTCTACCGTTAGGAATAGAAGTCCAAACTACAATATTTGGTTTTGATCGTCCTGACGCTTTTGGCGATATGATGTTTGTCAAAGAATTAATAATTAATAAAGGTGGTAATTCTATTGACGATATGTTCATAGGATTATGGTCAGATCCAGACCTAGGAGATGCCGGAGACGATTTTGTTGGTTGTGATACAACTCTGGGTCTTGGATTTTGCTGGAACGATGGTGTTGATGCAGATTATTCAAGTTATTCTGGCGGAACACCAGCGGTAGGATATGACTTTTTTCAAGGACCTGTTGTAGCTGGGGCTGTAACGGATACTGCTTTTGCTTTCGGGAAAAGAATTCCAGGTAAGAAAAACTTAGGAATGTCTTCTTTTGTAAAATATATAAATGGAGATCCTGTTTATACCGATCCAAATGATGTACAAGAAGTTTATTATTATATGCAAGGGAAGATGCGTGATGGCTCTGACTTCCCTCTCAGTGCAACAGGAGGTTCAAACTATGTTCATCCAGGGAATCCTTCAGATGACACTGGAAGTTCAGATGATGTTCTTGTCGATCCTGACCTAAATTCATCAGGAGATCGTCGATTTTTAATGAACACTGGTCCATTTCAAATGGCCCCACTTGATTCACAAGAGGTGGTTTTTGCAATTATGCATGCAGCTGTAGGCGATGCAAAAGCTTCAGTTGACTATCTAAAACAAGTTGATTTATTAGCGCAGCTTGCATATGATATAGAATTTGCGTTACCAGCTTCTCCTCCAAGTCCAGAAGTTGATGTTACTACCTTAAAAGATGAGATACTTTTGTCTTGGGATAACCTTGCTGAAAGTTATAATCAAATCGATGTCATTGATAAGCTTCCAATTCCTGTCTCATTTGATACAACTTTTAGTACAATGATAAATGATATAATAACAACCACAATTGATACAACAATCGATGGATCAGATACTACAATTACGACCACAATTGATACAACATTTGAATACATTCAAGTTGTAGAAAGTATAGATACTACATTTCAGGGAGATGATACTTATTTCACCTTTGAAGGATATAATGTATATCAACATGAAACAGAATCGGGATCTGGAGTAACTAAAAGAATAGCTACTTATGATCTAAATAATGGTTTAACTGAAATTTATGATGATGTTTTTAGTACGGATCTAGGTCAATCAATCAATAGGGTCGTTCAACATGGTTCAGACTCAGGTATAAAAAGAACATTATTTATAGATAAAGATCAGTTAAATGGAGGTTCTCCACTTAAAACTAATAGGAGTTATTATTTCTCTGTTACGTCATACGGATATAACCCCTATGGAATTCCAAAAACTTTAGAAAGTGCGAATAAGATAATGTTAATTACGCCTCAAGTGCCAAATAATTGGGTGGCGGATGGCGAAACGGCAGAAATTGGAGCACTTATATCTTCTTCTCATGATGGAGGTTCAGATGGAACTATCATGGTTAAAGTTGTTGATCCAACTAAATTAACTGGAGATACTTATGAAGTCTCTATTAATATGGGTCATTTTTATCGTGATTTGAATGGTGTCTGGCAAACGGCCGCAACAGACTCAACTATAGGAGCGGCAAAAACAATAGATTGTAGTGGATCTACTCTTACTGCTAGTGCTATTGCTTCAGCAGCAGTAGGTACTGTAGACTTAACATTCACATTTGACATGGTATGTGGAGACAATTGGGTAGACGGAATTCAGTTAAATCTCCCAGACGATTTAACAGTGAATAGCTGGGATGCGATTGGAGATTGCAGCTATCTTAGCTCTGGACAAAATTGTGTCAATTTGGATGGTACATTAGATGCTACAATAAATACTATCACGTGGGGAGATAGTGCGCGAACAGAATTTGGAGCTTTTGAAGGAGGTCAAGTCTGGATAGTGAATGTAAGTCCACCGGCTAGTTATCCAATAAGTATTGGATATGAAGTATGGGATGATGGCTTTGATGCAACAATTGTTGATGCCTCAGGAAGTGCTTCAGTTAGTGAATTGGGTTATGATTTTAAAACTTTCCAGCATTGGAATGTTGAGAATACAACTACAGGAGCTATGGTAGTGGAAGATCAGACTATGGTTAGTGGAATTAGTTATGAAAATGTTGTAAATGGCGTTCTGGTACCAGGCTCAACAGGTTTAGGCGAAACTGCAAATCCGGTATTTGATGGTATACAAGTAATGGTAAATGGACCAACAAATGGTATCCATGGTGTATGGCAAACAGCCAATGCTAATGGTCCAATCGCTGGTGTTGATTCAGATGTCAATGAGAATGTAATGTGGATTAACTTTTTAACTGCACCTGATTACCCCACTGAACAAGCTCAAGGTGGTTGGTTCTTTGCAGTTCATGGTGGTGGAACACCTAATGATATGGAATCATTTTATGCAAGAGTATTCCGGGGGTCTAATTTTACTCGGGCAATCCCTAATGATTTCGAAATGAGATTTACAGCAGATGCGCTTACGACTGGAATGGGTTATCGTCGTTTTGAAGATGGACTCATTATGGGTGGAGTTCCTTTTGAACTTTGGAACATACGTAGTACACCGGATGATGCCAGTGATGATTATAGAATGTTGCCAGCAATATTAAATTATGGTGGTGATAATGCTGATGCTTACGATTTTGGTGGTGAGGACGCTCATTCAAGTGCCGATAATGATCCTTCATCAGACTGGGTATACTGGGGTAATCCAGATGATATGTCGCCAGGAGCAGCAGGCTATGATGCCTTCCATGCACCCGGTATTGGATCTGAGCCAACAGGTGGTTGGACAGAAGTTATTGCCAGAACAAGACTGATGAACTGGAATGGATATGTTAGCACACAAGATTCAGTTTTATTATCAGAAATGTCAAGTACAGACACGCTTGCATGGACAGCGGCAGATACTGCAACGCTTCTTGAAAGAGGTTGGTTTTTATCCGGTGTTAATTCAATGGGGCATTGGTCGGTTGAAGCAGATGCAAATGGTGTTGATCATGTATGGGGTATTATCTTAAATGATCCAGAAGTTGGAACTGTGTATAGAATGATTACTAATAAACCAAATACAACAGAAGATACGTTTGCGTTTACAACTGATGGAATTACTGGAAATGGATCCATTGTATATGAGCCTGGCAATATTAACGTATGGCCTAATCCATATTTTGGATATAATCCAGAAGAGAGGAACCCATTAGATCAAAGAGTACAGTTTACTCATCTTCCAGATGATGGTTCATCATCAAAAATTCGTATTTTTGATCTAGCTGGGCAACCTATCAGAACAATTTCACATGATGGTTCATCTCAGTCTGTAGATTGGGATTTAACTAACAATTATAATGTTCCTGTATCTAGTGGTATGTATTTAGCATATGTTGAAACTAGCGAAGGAAGTAAAATATTAAAAGTTGGTATAGTGCAACCAGAACAACGAATTGATGTTTATTAATAATTATTCAGGAGAAATAAAAGTGAAAAACACATCTTGTATCAAAATTATTTGTCTGGTGGCAGTCTTAGCTTCCACTAATCTGTTTGCAGGGGCAATCAGATCACAAGGATCAGCTGGTGCTGCCCAACTTCTTATCCCAGTTGGAGCGCAAAATCTAGCTCTTGGAGGTGCAAATGTATCTTTGGTTAGCGGGGTTAGCGCCTTGTACGTTAATCCAGCTGGTACATCAGGTTTAGAAGGTAGTGGACAAGCAACTGTCTCCAATATGACATATCTTGCTGATATTGGTATTACATATGCTGGTTTAGTAAGTAATCTAGGATCATTTGGTACAGTTGGTCTCTCTATTAAGACATTGGACTTTGGTGATATTCCAGTAACAACTGCAGACGAAACAGATGGTACCGGAGCATTCTATTCTCCAAACTTTCTTACCTTAACAACAAACTATTCAAGACAGTTTTCTGATAATGCTCGTTTCGGTGTCAATATGAAAGTAATTAGTGAACAAATTATGAATACTACTGCAAAAGGTTTCTGCACTGATTTAGGTGTACAATACGCATTCGAAGAGCTGCCAATCAGCGTTGGAATTGCTCTGAAAAATCTAGGCGGTAGAATGACGTATGACGGTTCAGACTTGGAACAGAATCAAGTTCCAGCTGGATCTGAGTCTGGCACAATTCAAGAACGTTTTAGGATCCATGCTCAATCTTTTGAACTACCAGCTTTGTTAGATATAGGATTAACGTATCAACCTATAGGTGGTTTAGAACTGATGGGAGCTTTTACTAACAATAGCGCCAGCACTAATACACTTAATTTTGCCGGAAAATATTCTATGAAAGGAATGTGGGTTGGCGGAGGTATGTCAACAGCTAGTGTCATAGGTGACCAAGGAGTAAATACAGATGAAGAGTGGACGGATAAGACTGAGTCCCTGTACGGTGCTAGTTTTGGCGCAGGCGTCAGCGTACCGCTTGGAGAACTCAATCTAGATATATCCTATTCCTTAAGAACAGTAAATAACTATTTTGAAAACAACAGCCTTCTTGAAATGACAGTTGGTTTTTAAAAAGACCCAATCATATTAAAAAAAGGGCAGGTTTACCTGCCCTTTTTTTTGAAATTAAATATACGATCTCTTAAAAGAAATCTTTTCATTTTATTGGTTTTTATCCTGATCCATAAAATACATTCATCGCATCAATAAAGAAGAATATCATCAAATCGTCTTTTTTACCGGTGCCGGGATGTCCGCAGAATCCGGAGTGCCTACATATCGAGGATTAGGTGGCATATGGCATGAGTATAACTGGGAAGATTATGCTTGTCAGGACGCATTTAACAATCGCCCTGAAGGTGTACTTGAATTTCATGAGTTACGACGATTAGAAGCCTTAAAATGTCACCCACATTCTGGTCACGAGATTATTAATCAAATCTAAATTAAAAAACCAAATACTGTTATTGTTACTCAAAATATTGATGGTATGCACCAGTGTGTGGGTACTGCCCATGTAGTTGAATTACACGGTAGTCTTTGAAGATTGCGGTGTGATGCAGAAGTGAAGGTATTTGACGATTTGGATAACGGGAAATATCATAACAGTAAGTGTAAATGCGGTGCTTGGTTATGGCCCGATATTGTTTGGTTCCAGGACACGTTAAATGAGAATACGGTTCACAAAGCAACAAAAATAATTTCATCATGTGATCTATTTATTAGTATTGGTACAAGTGCGGTGGTTTGGCCTGCAGCAGGCTATCCAAAACTCGCCAAAGACAGTGGCGCTTTCTGTATTGAGATTAATCCAGAAGAGACGGAACTTTCACAACTGTATGATAAAACAATCCGATCAACTGCCAGCCAAGGATTAAGCCAATTATTTAATTAAGGAAAAAACATGAAAAATCCAACTGTATTACTCGTTGTAGCTTCATTTTTAATTATAGTCCTTCACCAAAAAGCACCAGAAGAGTTACGTTATCCCAAGACAGAAATGGGGTCTGTTGTTGACACATATTTTGATACAACTATCGCCGATCCTTATCGCTGGTTAGAAGATGATTATGCACGAGAAACAAAAACATGGGTTAGTAAGCAAAATGCATTTACTAATTCCTATATGAGAAAAATTCCCTTTCGGCATAAAATTGAAAAACGATTAACGGAAATTTGGAATTATCCATCACAAGGTGCACCGTTTAAAAAAGGGGATAAATATTATTTTTATAAAAATGATGGGCTCCAGAATCAATCCGTGATATATGTTCAGGATTCACCAAGCAGTGAGGGAAAAATATTCATGGATCCAAATCAATTGTCCAATGATGGGACGATTGCATTAGGTGGTACGTACTTTTCTAATGATCATAAATACATGGGATATTCAATTAACAGAGCCGGTTCAGATTGGCAGGAATTTTATGTAAAAAATCTCTCGACAGGAGAATTACTCCCTGATCATTTGACTTGGATTAAATTCAGTGGCATGGCTTGGCAGGGCGATGGGTTCTATTATAAAAAATATCCCACACCAGGTGAGAACGAAGAATTATCGGCTGTTAACGAAAATGCAAAAGTATATTATCACCGTTTAGGTACACCACAAGATGCGGATGAATTGATTTTCTATGAACCGGAAAACCCAAAACTTTCGCCCAGTATAAATGTTTCGGATGATGGTCGTTTTATGTTCCTGTATCGATCAAGTGGCACCTATGGGAATATGCTTGCATTCAGAGACACAAAAATCGCAGAACAAGGTTGGACACACATCGTTGATGATTTGAATTCAAATTGTTGGATCATGGATAATGTAGGTGATAATTTGATCGCCCAAACGGACCGGAATGCACCCTTTAAAAAAATAGTTAGAATTGACCCAAATAATCCTGAAGAAAGACATTGGGAAACATTGATTGAAGGGACAAAAGATCAAGTTTTATCGTCTGTAAATCTTGTAGGTGGCAAATTCTTTGCTCATTTCAGTCAGGATGTTACTTCTGTTTGGAAAGTCTATGATCTGGATGGTAAATATTTATATAATGTGGATCTACCCGGAAAAGGAATTGTGGGTGGTTTTGCCGGTAAAAAGGATCAAATGATTACTTGGTACTCCTTTAACAATTCCGTAAATCCACCAACCATTTATCAATATGACATTCATCAAAATATTTCTACCCTTTATAAGGAATCAGCAGCAAAATTTAATCGGGAGAAATTTGTTTTAAAACAAGAATTCTATCCATCCAAAGATGGTACCATGATTCCCATATTTATCGCCCATAAAAAAGGGCTCGAAATGGACGGAAAACGGCCAACCTTACTCTATGCTTATGGTGGGTTCAATATATCCATTAAGCCCTATTTTAGCAAAGCTAATTCAATTTTATACGAGAATGATGGTGTTTATGCTATTGCCAATTTAAGAGGCGGAAGTGAATATGGTCAAAATTGGCACGAGGCGGGTATGCTTAAAAATAAACAAAACGTATTTGACGATTTTATTGCAGCGGCAGATTATTTAGAAAAAAGTGGAATCACTTCGCCAAACTATCTTGCTATTCGTGGTGGATCTAATGGTGGACTTCTTATTGGTGCCGTTTTAAATCAACGTCCGGACATCTGCAAAGTGGCTTTCCCGGAAGTAGGTGTCATGGATATGCTACGATATGAAAAATTCACAATTGGTCATGCTTGGGCTGTAGAATATGGATCTGTGGAAGACCAAGCACATTTTAACAATCTGGTGAATTACTCCCCACTCCATACCATTCAGAATGGAGCGAATTATCCGTCTGTTCTAGTATATACAGCCGACCACGATGATAGGGTCGTTCCGGCACATTCTTTTAAATATGCTGCTGAATTGCAAAAAGGTCAGGGTGGGGATGATCCAATCTTAATTCGAATAGGTCAAAGTGCAGGACATGGTGCGGGAAAACCAACTAAAAAAATTATTGCCGATTATGCCGAAAAATGGGCGTTTATGTTTTATGAGATGGGATTGGATATTTAAACGATCGTTTTAGATGAGTTGAAAAAAAAAGAAAAAAATTCGTACTTTATCATCGATATAAAAAAAGCCCCAAATTAATGGGGCTTTTTTTATAAATGCATTGCAAGAATGCAAAGGAAGTTCGAAGAAGTTTCCGAGCGATTCCAGTTTTAAATCTCTTTTTCCTCTTGCTCAGGCTTTGGGGATTCTTTCCCCCAGTATGTTGCATTTGAATTTACTAAAAAATAGACATTATCATTCGTACGATAAACATCTGACGATTTAGATTCTCGGATATAGTTATGTTGATAGTCTTGTCCTGAATTCCCAAAGACGTAGTGAAGCAATTCCCGATCACTTTCTCCATAAACTTGAAGATGGCGACCTAAAGAATCATCCACACCGAATTTTTCCCATTTTTCTTCTTTACTTGTAATGAGCATTTCTTGTTCTACAGCCAAAAGTCTGTCAAATAAGTTTTTAATTTGATTTTCTTTAATTAATAAAGTATCAGCTTGAGATATAGTCCAAGTTGAATCTGCACGTACCAGTTCTACACTTTTATCAAATTCTGAAATGACAACGCGAAAAACGTCTTCATTATTCCCAGTGAAAATTGATTCGCCTGAAATTGAATGAGATTTTTGAACGGATTGATTGTATAAAAACAATCCAATTAAAAGTGCCAATGCACCGATTGAATATTTAAGTGAATCAGTCATAAATCTGCCTCAAGATGTCTGCATGTTTTTTTTCTTTTTTAAGAGTAAAAAATCCAAATGTTAAGATGAGCATTGATGGTAATAGCATATTGGCCCATTTCCATTTTTTACGAGTTGAATCTTCTAATACAGCCAAGGGTCTGATTGTAATCTCTCGAGACCTAAGTGCGATTAAATCCTCATCACCAGCAAGATAATCTACGGCATTCATTAAAAAAGTGAGATTGTCCTTCACAGACATCCCAGATTCATCCGATAGAAATTTGGAATCAGAAATAAGAAATAATTCGCCACCATTCATTAACTTGGATGATGCCGCAATGATTTTTCCCTGCTGACCTAACATACGAATAAATGGATTTTGTTGCGGATCTGGGCTCAACATCCAATTACTTTCCATGGTACCGCTATTGTTTGAAGATTTAAATAATTCAACCACGGCTATAATTTTGTCATTTAATATTGAATCAATTTTTATCTCACTGGGAAAGAAGGGAAGGACTTGTTCAAGATCTGAAACAACAATTTCATCAGAATTAAAGGATTGAATGATGGGAAAAAATGGATATTCCATGGGGCGATTCATCATGAAAATCCCTCTTCGTTCCTGAACTTGAACACTACTACAATGATCGTCCAAAACAAGGTTGGGTTGAAGGTTCAATCCATATTCGCTCATAAAATCAAATATATCAGACTCAATAGGATAAGCTTGCTGAGTTTGAATATCTGTAAAAATTCGTCCTTGTGACATGAATACACTTTTTCCATTATCTAAAAAAGTTCGAAGTGAAGATAAGGTTGCATCTCCTACAGAATCAATTGTACCAGAAACCAATAGAACATCAATCTCGGGGCTAATAGGTGAATTTAAATCGACTGGATTAAACGTATAATGTTGACTCAATTGAGATGAAAGATTATCGATTTTCATTGGGCTTGAAGAATTTAAATCAACAAATCCAATCGTCTTTTTATCAATATCAATAAGAGATTTAATTTTAGTACTAATTAGATATTCGAGTCCTGCAGTGGTTTGGATTACTGGAATAACTTCCTTTTTATCCTCATACAGCATAACCATTCCAAGATAGACTTTTTTAATTTCAACCTTATCATTTTCAATGACTTGCATTTGAACAGGCTGAATTCCATCTTTCCGTGCTTGCTCTTCTAAATCTTTATCCGACGAAGGATTATAAAAGAAAAATCGAATATTGTTATCAGAATAAGCACTGAATTCTTCAAGAATATCCTGAAGGAATCGACGAGTACTTCCCAACTCATTGGGCAAATTATCCGAGAAGTACACTTTAATGGTAAGTAAATCATCCACTTTGGAAACTATTGATTCGCTAGAAGTTGATAAAGAATACATTTTTGTATCCGTCAAATCAAACCGATGAAACATATCTCTAGCAATCAAATTCAATAATAATAATCCAATGACTAATCCAGTGGAAACCATTAAAAAGGAATTTTTATTTTTTGTTAACATGATTTAACTCCACTTCCTGGATTCAAGAACCCGGGTTGTCATAAATAAGAAAAAACCAATTACAGATCCAAAATAAATCAAATTTCGCGTATCTATTACGCCTCTTGAAATATTCGACAAATGGAATTCAGTACTTAAATATTGGATTATTCCAGCCAATGAAGCCGGAACGAAAACCAATAATTTGTCCATCAGAAAAAATACAAGTACAATTGCAATCCCAACTATAAATGCAACAACCTGATTTTCTGTAATGCTACTGGCGAAAATTCCAACTGCCGTATAGACACCGCCTAATAGAGCTAATCCTAAATACCCTGTAAATACAGCACCATGGTCAGTGACGGTTCCAACATTTATTAGAGTGAAATAATGAATCATTGTTGTTAAAAGCGCTATCAAAATGAGAGATAAACCAGCAAGGTATTTCCCAATTACAATATCTCGTTCTCGAATGGGTAGGGTTGTGATTATTTCAATAGTTCCTAAACTTTTTTCTCTGGAAATAAGTCCCATAGATACGGCCGGAATAAAGAAAAGATAAACCAATGGAATAATGCTAAACAAAGATCGCATATCAGATTGGTTGTATAGGAAAAAGGTATTAGTGAAAAAATACCCTGTCACTAAAGCAAAAACCACTAAGAAAATATATGCCATCGGTGTTGTGAAAAAAGAGCGCATCTCTTTTTTATAAATAGGTAGAATGCTATGCATGAGTCATATCTCCATCTTGAGTAAGGTTTCTAAATATATCTTCCAAGTTACGTTTTGATGCAGTCATTTCAAGAATGGTCCAATTATTATTAACAGCATATTCAAAAACATCTTTTCGACAATCACCCGTATTCGCATATTCGATGGAGACTAAAATAGAATTATCATTTTTTTGTACAGATGTGATATTAATACTCGGAATAACTGCCTTCATATCCTGAATCTCATTTTCGTCAGCTCCCTGAATTTCTAGGGATAATTTTGTCATCCCTTTAGCATCGGTAATTAATTCATCACTAGTACCATCTGCCACAATTTCGCCATTATGAATAATAATGATTCGATCTACAGTCGCTTGTATCTCTTGAAGAATATGAGAAGACATCAGAACTAACTTTTCTTTTCCCAACTTTTTAATTAAATGCCGAATTTCTACAATCTGATTTGGATCCAATCCTGTTACAGGTTCGTCTAAAACTAAAATTTTAGGATCATGAATCATGGCCGCCGCCAATCCAATCCGCTGCTTGTATCCTTTGGAACAATTCCCAACGGTTCGGTGAACAACGCCTTGAAGTCCGCAATCCTGAACAACCCTTTGCAAGGCTTTTTTAAATTCTTCTTCTGGGATTTCGCGAATTTCTGCATGGAATTTTAGATATTCATAAACCTTCATTTCGCTATAAAGTGGGTTTAGTTCGGGAAGGTATCCAATTTGTTTTTGAATATCCAGACTATCATCAATAATATTTTTTCCATCAACAATGACATTGCCAGCCGTGGGGGTCAAATATCCTGTAATCATTTTAAGTGTGGTACTTTTACCTGCACCATTTGCGCCAAGAAATCCAACAATCTCTTTATCGCCTAATGAAAAGGATATTGATTTCACAGCCTGAACATGTCCATAGTTTTTGGACAAATTTTCAATACGAATCAATTTAAATCTCCTTGGTTATTAATTTATGTAAAAATGAATGTAAAATAAAATAAATAGTTCCAAAAAATGCTGGGGATATTATCAAAAAATAATAGCATGTGAAATAGTGGAATTAAACCGTTTGTGATGTATGCCACATCACGAAAGTTTAAAAGATTAATTCTCTTGACTTATGTAGACCTTCGAAAATAGATTCTACCCGACTAGTCAAACAATTTTGGCAAGTATTGGTATACCTAACAAAAAAAAAAGGAGAGTATTGTGACTCGAATTTTCAAATCAGTCATTTCTACTCTGGTAATCTTATCACTAGTAGCAGTTCTACCAGCTAAAACAACAGTTAAAGCTGATCAAATTGAATTTGCTATTAAAAAAGGCAGCGACGATGCTGTTTTTGCCAGTGCAGAAATCAAAAAGAAAAAGAAAAAAGGAAAGAAGATTTCCAAAAAAGGTAAGAAGAAGAAGAAAGGTTTCTTCTCTAAGTTCAAAGGCGCTAAATAACCTTATTCTAATTCTTGAATAAAATAAAAAAGGGTACGTTAATCGTACCCTTTTTTATTTACTAAATTTCAATTATAATTGCACTTATCAAACCAAGGAAAAAAATGATGTTTAACTCTATGAAGACGATAATAATAATTTTATTAGTATCAATCATGCCCACATTCGGACAAGATGCAGACGCAACTGACTATGAAGAAGAAGCTGGCAATGAAATGTACACGAGTGTGGATATCAGTTATGCACAAGATAAAGGAAACACAGACTTCCTCTCAATGTATTACGGATTTAGTTTTAGTATCTTAGGTGATGTAGGACCTTTAACAGACACTGAATTCAGTGTGAACTTTTCACGAAGTAATGATGAATTGGATGGGGAGCCGTTTACAGATGATCAATATCTAACTTCCAAGTTTGACCTTTGGGCCAACCAACGAGTCTCACCTTTCCTATTTTTCCAAAAATCCTTTGATAAAACAATTGGATTGGAAAACAGACTTAATTACGGTATCGGTGCTAAAATTAGTATCTTAAAAGGATTTTCAATTAGTTATGCATTCTTGGCTGAAGATGAATCCTATAAATCATCTATTATCGCCGGGGTTGATTCTTCTGCAGACGAATATTATGAAGATTATTGGATTTATGATACTACCTATGGAGAAACTATTGTTGATTCATCATTCTTTCGCCATTCTATCCGACCAAAATATAAAGTAAAATTATTTGACGGAAATGTTGTGTTTGATTATAGATTTTATTTCAAACCCCGGGTGGATAATTTTGATGATTATCTCCTAGAGCATGAACTTAAAATCTCCGTCGTTACTTTTTATGAAGCCTTATCTGTCGACTTCAATTACACCAATAAATATAATGCACGATACGATACGCAAGATATCCTAAATCCAGATACATATGAGAATTATAAGCCAGTCGATGAGAATATTTCTGTCGGTTTATCATTTATGTTTTAATTTCAAGAAAGACCTATTTAATTCCATGGGGTGATGAAGTAATTTTTCACCCCATTTTTTATGCAATACGACCATTTAAAACTCGAAGCCAAGTGGCAAAAA
>Ga0257122_1001343_pt1 | contig 17573 bp, 13 predicted proteins | sample SI106_120metaG_FD_190146 | JGI IMG/M metagenome (GOLD analysis project Ga0257122, IMG submission 190146) | Marine microbial communities from Saanich Inlet, British Columbia, Canada - SI106_120 | ecosystem: Environmental > Aquatic > Marine > Inlet | place: Canada: British Columbia | collected... | reverse complement strand
GAGAAGAAGAGATCAATAAGATCCTCGGCGTCGAGGTGGAGGCGGATAAGGGGTCCCGCGAGGAAATTCCTTTCCACATCGATCAGGTCGTCGAGGTCACGCAGGGCCCGTTCACGGACTTCAGCGGTACGGTCCAGGAGGTCTACCCCGATAAGGGGAAGGTCAAGGTCGAAATTTCCCTCTTCGGCCGGCCCACTTCCGTCGAACTCGACTACACAGATTTGAAGGGCTACTGAGGACTAAACGATGGCGAAGAAGGTCATTGGATTCATCAAACTCCACGTTCCGGGTGGTCAGGCTAACCCGGCGCCGCCAGTGGGTCCCGCGTTGGGGCAGCACGGCGTCAACATCATGGAGTTCTGCAAGCAGTTCAACGCAAAGACCGGCGACAAGCAGGGGATTACCATTCCCTGCGAGATCACCGTCTATGCGGATCGTTCCTTCACGTTTATTACTAAGACGCCACCCGCGCCTGTGCTGATCAAGCGCGCGATCGGGTTGGCCAAGGGCTCGGGTGAGCCCAATCGCGAGAAGGTGGGCAAGATCACACGCGCCCAGATGGAAGAAATCGCCCAGACGAAGATGGAAGACCTTAATGCCAACGACATGGACGCTGCCGTGCAGATGATTGCCGGGACCGCACGGTCGATGGGTATTGAGGTCGAGGGGTAGAACGCCCCGCCCACACCACCGAGTGAGAGCCGTCACTCGGTGGGAGGGTTCACAAACGGCTCGATAGAGATGACTAAAACAGGCAAACGATCCGCCTCCGCACGTACCAACGTGCCCAAAGGCGTCAAGTTCGCTCCGGGCGAGGCTGTGAAGCTCGTGAAGGAGCTGGCGTTCGCGAAATTCGACGAGACAGTCGAAATCGCGACGCGCCTCGGGGTCGACCCCCGAAAGGCGGACCAGCTGGTCCGTGGTACCGTGGTTCTTCCGCACGGAACCGGCAGGTCCGTTCGCGTCCTGGTCATTGCCCAGGGTGAGAAAGAGGCTGAGGCCACAGCAGCCGGTGCCGACTTTGTCGGTGTCGAGTTCGTCGAGAAGATCCAGGGCGGTTGGCTGGACTTCGACGTCTGCGTGGTCACGCCGGATCTGATGGGTAAGGTCGGTCCGCTCGGACGCGTGCTTGGTCCGCGAGGGCTTATGCCCACGCCAAAGGCCGGAACCGTGACGTTCGACATCGGTCGCGCGGTCGAAGAGATCAAGGCGGGTAAGATCGAGTTCAAGGTCGACAAGACCGGCAACGTGCACGCCCCGATCGGGAAGGTCTCGTTCTCCGAAGAGCAGTTGAAAGAGAACCTAGGGGCCTTCATGGACCAGATCGTCAGCGCGAGGCCGTCCGCCGCGAAGGGTACGTACCTTCGGAGCGTCACGGTGTCCAGCACGATGGGCCCGGGCGTCGCGATCGATACGAACCTCTATCGTAGGGGGGCCTGATGGATCGCTCACAGAAAGAGGGGTTCGTCAGCGAGATCGTCGACCGGATCAACCGTGCGCCGACCGTATATTTGACGGACTTTTCGGGACTTAACGTGACGTCCATGACGGAACTCCGCCGGAGCCTCAGGGCGGCCGGTGCCGAGTACGTCGTTGTGAAGAACCGTCTGGCAAAGCGTGCCTTTGCGGAAACGGATCTGCCGGACATCACGGAGAGCTTAGAAGGGCCGACCGGGATGGTCTTCAGTTACGAGGACGCGGTCGGTGCCGCCAAGGCCCTGAGCGACTTCGCGAAGGCAAACGACGAGAAGCCCTCGTTCAAGCTCGGCATCATGGACAACAAGGTGCTGCAGCCGGAGCAGGTAGAGGCAATTGCCAAGCTTCCCTCCAGGGAAGTTCTACTTTCGGAGCTGGTCGGCGCCCTCGAGGCCCCGATGTCCATGCTGGCGACGGCGATGGAAGGCAAGCTTCAAGAGATGGCCGGCCTTATCGACGCTCTCAAGGCAGAGCGCGAACAGGCTGGATAAGCCCGCATCCCGGGCATGTAGTAGGGACGCGGGCGCGTCCCTGGTAACCAACAGGGTCAACCCAATCTCCGGCAAAAAGCCGGTTGAAACACCAGGAGTCAGGAAACATGGCGACGAATCACGAAGAGCTGCTCGATACCATTGGAAGCATGACCGTTCTCGAGCTCTCGGAGTTCGTTGACGCTTTCAAGGACAAGTTCAACGTCACAGCAATGGCTGCCCCGGTGGCTGTTGCAGCGGGTGGTGGCGATGCTGCCGCTGTTGAAGAGAAGGACGAGTTCGATGTCGTTCTTGAGGGCGTTGGCGACAAGAAGATCCAGGTCATCAAGGTCGTTCGCGAGCTGACGGGTCTTGGTCTGAAAGAGGCCAAGGAAGTCGTTGACAGTGCCCCGAGCACGGTCAAGGAAGCTGTGACGAAGGTTGAGGCTGAGGAAATGAAGGCAAAGCTCGAGGGTGTTGGCGCAGCGGTCGCGCTTAAGTAGAGCTGCTGGGTCCGCAAGCTGTCCGTAGGACGGCGAACGCGAACCTGGTGAGCGCCCACGTAGTGGGTGCTGACCGTCGCGAGACAATCTGGACTTGTGTGGGTCCCCGCTGCGGGCGCCCCCTTTCGGGGGTGTGCCTGCAGGTCGGGGATTCACGCGCTTGTCCCATGAATTACCGGAACGCTGCCCGCTCTTAGCGGGTCGTCAAGGGGGACGTACGTTGGAACTGCGCAAAGACAACCGGCCGATTCTGAACTTCGCAAAGCTCAGACGGCCCATGCCGATGCCGAACTTGCTGGATGTTCAGCTCCGCTCGTTCGAGAAGCTCGTCAATGACAGTGTTAACCCGGAAGAGCAGTGGGATTTCGGGCTTGATCGAGTCTTCGAGGAAATTTTCCCGATTTCGGACGTGAATGACTACTTCACGCTCGAATACGTGAGCGCCGCGCTAGGCGAGCCGAAGTACTCCGTGGAGGAGTGCATCGAGCGAGACATGACGTATGCTGCGCCGCTCAAGGCAACGCTGCGTCTCATTGTCTGGGATGTTCCCGAGGAGGAGCGTGAGCAGAGGGCCAAGAAGCGGAAGAAGAAGAAGACTCCCCCGCCCGAGGACAGGAAGGCCGCAGACATCATCGAAAAAGAAGTGTATCTCGGTGATCTGCCGCTCCTGACACAACTCGGCACGTTCGTCATCAACGGCGCCGAACGCGTCGTGGTGAGCCAGCTGCACCGTTCCCCAGGTGTGGTGTTCGAAGAGAACATCCATCCGAATGGGACGAAGCTGTTCAGCTCGCGCATTATCCCGTTCCGTGGCTCGTGGGTCGAGTTCACGCTCGACATCAACGACATCTGCTACGTCCACATCGACAAGAAGAAGAAGTTCCCGGCGACCGCGCTGCTCAGAGCTCTGGGTTACGGCACGAACGCTGAGGTCTTCCAGCTCTTCTACGATGTGACTGAGCTGAAGCTCACCGGTAAGAAGGCGGTCGCGCTTGAGGATCTTGAAGGCAAGTCGATCGCAGAGGAATTCGTTGATCCGGAGACCGGTGAGATCATCATTGAGAACGGTTGGGAGATCGACGAGGACGTCATCGAGATCCTCCAGCGTTTAGGTCCCAAGAAACTCAAGATCTACACGACGGATCGGGTGACGCCACGCGGCGACAGCCCGATGATCAAGAACACGATCAAGAAGGACCCGACGGACAGCGAAGAAGAAGCGCTCTATGCGATCTACTCATTGCTGCGTCCGGGCGAGGCACCCAACGTCGAGACGGCCCGCGAAGCGTTAGAGCGGGTCTTCTTCAGCCCGAAGCGTTACGACCTTGGTCGTGTCGGCCGGTACAAGATCAATAGCCGGCTTGGCATGACCTCGCCGCGGAACCAGACGGTCCTGACGAAAGAAGATTTTGTCTCGATCATCCTGCACCTCATTGAGCTCAACGAGGGTCGTGGCTACACGGACGACATCGATCACCTCGGGAACCGGCGCGTGCGCACGGTGGGTGAGCTCATCGCCAACCAGTTCAGCGTTGGCCTCAGCCGCATGGCGCGGTTGGTGAAGGAGCGGATGTCCATCAACACCGATCCTGAGAAGATCAACATTGACGACCTGGTAAACGCCCGGACGGTGTCCGCGGTCATCCAGGCGTTCTTTGGATCGTCTCAGCTCAGTCAGTTCATGGATCAGACGAATCCGCTCGCGGAGATGACGCACAAGCGTCGTTTGTCTGCGCTCGGGCCGGGTGGTCTTACGCGTGAGCGGGCGGGCTTCGAAGTCCGCGATGTTCACTATTCTCACTATGGCCGCATGTGCCCCATCGAGACCCCCGAGGGTCCGAACATCGGCCTTATTACGTCGCTCACGACGTATTCGCGGATCAACGATCTCGGCTTTGTCGAGACGCCGTACCGCCAGGTGAAGAACGGCAAGGTTACGACCCAGATCGAATGGCTGTCGGCTAACGAGGAAGAGGAGAAGAGCATCGCCCAGGCGAACGCGCCGCTCGACGGCAAGGGCAATTTTGAGAACGAATACGTGCTTTGTCGTGCACGCGGTGACTTCCCGCTCCTAAAGCCCGAAGACATCGACTACATGGACGTGGCGCCGGACCAGTTGGTCTCGGTCGCTGCGGCTCTGATCCCGTTCCTAGAGCACGATGATGCCAACCGCGCGCTCATGGGCTCGAACATGCAGCGCCAAGCGGTGCCACTCCTCTACACGGACGCACCGCTCGTGGGTACCGGCCTCGAAGCCAAGGTAGCTTCGGACTCCGGTTCCGTGATTACGGCGCTCCGCGAGGGGAAGGTGGTACACGTTACGGCAGATGAAGTCGTCATCGATACCGGCAGTATTACGCCGGGAAGTGCGGACCAGCCGCTGGCAAAGCTTGCCCAGTTCGACCGGTATCGGTTGAAGAAGTACTGGCGAACGAATCAGGACACGTCAATCAATCAGCGACCGCTGGTTCAGATCGGCGAGGCTGTGAAGCCGGGTGACATCATCGCGGACGGTCCGGCTACGGACGCAGGTGAGCTTGCACTCGGAAAGAACATTGTCGTCGCGTTCATGCCGTGGTACGGCTCCAACTTCGAGGATGCCATCGTCCTCAGTGAGAAGTTGGTAAAGGACGACGTCTTCACCTCGATCCACATCCAGGAACTCGAGCTGCACGTGCGGGACACGAAGCGGGGGATGGAAGAAATCACCCGTGAGATTCCGAACGTTGCTGAAGAGAGCCTGGTCGACCTCGACGAGCGCGGCATTGTGCGCGTGGGTGCGAGAGTCAAGGCCGGCGAGATCCTGACGGGTAAGATCACGCCGAAGGGTGAAACCGAACTCTCTCCGGAAGAGAAGCTCCTCACCGCGATCTTTGGTGAGAAGGCGAAAGACGTGAAGGATTCGTCCCTGCGTGTGCCCCCGGGCATGACCGGGACGATCATCGACGTCAAAATCTTCTCCCGCCGGATCGACGATCCGCTTCTCGAGAAGGAGCATGGCGCGAAGATCGGTGATTTCCGCACCGCGGAGCGCGAAGAGATCCAGCGGATCACCGACGCGCGCGACGAAGAATTACGCAACGTCCTGCAGCGTCAGTCCGTGAGCTTGATGCTCAAGAAGGGCACGGTCGAGACGATCATGAATGAGGGCGACAAGCTGAGCAAGGATGTCATCGACGAGCTCAACTTCCGCAAGATCGACCTCTCGACGTTCAAGGTCCAGAACAAGGACGCCAGCGAGCGCGTTCGTCGTGTGGTGGATGAAGCTCAGGCCCGCATCCAAAGCGTGAAGGACAAGACCGAGGCCCAGATCGATAAGGTCTTCCAGCCGGACGAACTGCCCCCGGGCGTCGTTCAGCTGGTCAAGGTCTACGTCGCCGAGAAGCGTAAGATTTCCGTCGGTGACAAGATGGCCGGACGCCACGGGAATAAGGGCATCGTTGCCCGAATCGTCCCGGAAGAAGAAATGCCATTCCTTCCGGACGGAACGCCTGTCGAGATCGTGCTGAATCCTCTAGGTGTGCCGTCGCGAATGAACGTCGGTCAGGTCTTGGAGACCCACCTCGGGTGGGCTGGTAAGGTCCTTGGCTTCGAAGCAAAGACGCCGGTCTTCCAGGGCGCGACAGAGAACGAAGTTGGTGCGCTTCTGAAGCTTGCCGGAATGAAGTGGGTCGAGGGTGCACTCAAGCTGAAAGTGAAAGCCCCAGCTGGGAACGCCGACATCGACAACCTCGTCAGTGCGGCGAACGAGCTCCCTGTGATCATGGCCGGGAGTGACGAAGCTCGAGGTGACGGTGCTGGGCCTGGTCTGTACTCACACGGTATCGGTCAGTCGCTCGATGCGTATCTGTCGCTGCAGCTCAACAAGCGGCAGCAGAAGTTCTTGGATGACCTCATCGGATTCCTGGTTGCCGCTGCGGAAGAACTGTCCGATCGCGAAGGCCAGACGATGAGGGAGCTCTTCCCGGCGATTCAGAAGTTGAAGGGACGCTCCACGGTGAAGTCCGGACTGGACGACGCCGTTGTGGAACTCATGGAGCACGCAGAGATCCTCCCGAACGGGAAGGTCTGGCTGCGAGATGGTCGGAGCGGACGCCGTTTCGACTTCCCGGTCACGGTAGGCGCGGTGTATATGCTCAAACTGAGCCACTTGGTGGATGACAAGATCCACGCCCGTTCCATCGGACCGTACTCGCTCGTAACGCAGCAGCCGCTGGCCGGTAAGGCGCAGTTTGGTGGTCAGCGCTTTGGTGAGATGGAGGTGTGGGCACTGGAAGCATACGGTGCGGCGCACACGCTCCAGGAAATTCTCACCGTGAAGTCGGACGACGTGCAGGGTCGCTCGAAGGTCTATGAGGCCATCGTGAAGGGCGACAATCTGCCGAAGCCGGGAATTCCGGAGTCGTTCAACGTCCTCGTGAAAGAACTCCAGGCTCTCGGCCTGAGCGTAACGCTCGGGGAGGAAGAGTAATGATCGATTTCCCTAGAACTCGGGATCAGGGTTCGTCTGACTTCGAATTCATTCAGGTGAAGCTTGCTTCTCCGGAAGAAATTCGCGGATGGTCGTTCGGTGAAGTCATTAAGCCGGAGACGATCAACTACCGGTCGTTCAAACCGGAGCGTGACGGACTCTTCTGTGAGCGGATCTTCGGACCGGTCAAGGATTGGGAGTGCCATTGCGGGAAGTTCAAGCGGATCCGTTTCCGCGGCCACGTGTGTGACCGTTGCGGTGTAGAAGTCACGCTGTCAAAGGTCCGACGTGAGCGGATGGGCCACATTGAGCTCGCCGTTCCGGTAGCGCACATCTGGTTCTTTAAGACGCTTCCGAGTCAGCTCGGTTACTTGCTCGGCATGACGTTGCGTGACCTCGAGAAGGTCATCTATTACGCGGCCTATGTTGTCACGAACCCGGGCAAGCAGGAGGTCGAATACCTCGACCTTCTCGACGAAGACGAGTACTACGACCTGCGCGTAAAAGCGCGGGACGAGGGCGACGAGACGTTTAAGGCCGAGATCGGCGCTGAGGGTTCGCGCACTCTCCTCAAGATGCTCGATTCGCCAGAGCGGAGAATCAAGGATCGGAACTCTGATGGTCGCGGACTCGACCGTCTCGCGGTATGGCTTCGTCACGAGATTGCGACGGAGACGTCCCAGCACAGAAAGAAGAAGAAGCTCAAGCGGCTCAAGGTCGTGGACGCGCTGCGGAATTCCGGTGAGACGCCGGACACGCGGAACCGTCCGGAGTGGATGATCCTGGATGTAATCCCGGTCATTCCGCCCGATCTGCGCCCTCTCGTGCCGCTGGACGGTGGCCGTTTCGCGACGTCCGATCTAAACGATCTGTATCGCCGCGTGATCAACCGGAACAACCGCCTCAAGAAGCTGATCGATATGCGTGCTCCGGAGGTCATTCTCCGGAACGAGAAGCGCATGCTGCAAGAAGCAGTGGACGCCCTCTTCGACAACGGGCGTCGTTCCAAGGCGATCCGAGGCCGGGGCAAGCGCCCACTCAAGTCGCTCAGCGACATGCTCAAGGGTAAGCAGGGCCGCTTCCGCCAGAACCTTCTCGGAAAGCGTGTCGACTACTCCGGCCGTTCGGTCATCGTCGTCGGCCCTGAGCTCAAATTACACCAGTGTGGTCTGCCGAAGGCGATGGCGGTTGAGTTGTTCAAGCCGTTCATCATCCATGAGCTCGAAAAGCGTGGTGAGGCCGAGACGGTCAAGCGCGCCAAGAAGATCGTGGAGAAGGCTGATCCGAAGGTCTATGAGGTCCTCGAGGACATCATTAAGGACCACCCCGTTTTACTGAACCGTGCGCCAACGCTCCACCGACTCGGCATCCAGGCGTTTGAGCCGGTACTGGTCGAGGGTAAGGCCATCCGGGTACACCCTCTCGTATGTGCGGCGTTCAACGCGGACTTCGACGGTGATCAGATGGCGGTGCACGTACCGCTCTCGTACGAAGCGCAGCTTGAAGCTCGCGTGCTCATGCTTTCTTCGAACAACATTCTTCTGCCGTCGAATGGGCGTCCGGTCGCTGCTCCGACGCAGGACATGGTCATTGGGTTGTACTACCTGACCAACCCCGGCCTGTATATGACAGACCTTGAGCGGGCGGCAGGTGACTCCAAGGTGCCGCAGGCCCGTCGGGACACGGCAAATGAGGCTCTGAGCAAAATCTTCGAAGGCGCACCGCGTTTCTCGACGTATGGTGAAGTCGAGATGGCGCTGGCGTCCGAAGCACTCACCTTCCAAAGCCCGGTCTGGTATTGGGTCGGCGAGCAGTATGGCGAGGAAGAAGGCTCTTGGAAGCGTACGGCTGCAGGTCGAGTACTGTTCAACTCCATTGTGCCCGACCAGCTCGGCTTCCAAAACCGCACGTTTGGCAAGAAGGAACTCGGAGACATTGTCTTCGACAGCTTCGAGAACGCGGGCCTCGGCCGGACTACCGAATTCTTGGACGATCTGAAGAACTTCGGATTCCGTTACGCCACCATGGGTGGAATCAGCGTTGGTATCGCTGACCTTGAGGTGCCGATGGAGAAGGCTGACATCCTGAAGGAAGCGGACGAGCAGATCGCACGCTTCCAGAAAGCTTACTCGAGCGGATTTATCTCCAACGGTGAGCGTTACAACAAGGTCATCGATACATGGACGCACGCGAACAACGATGTTGCGGACGCCATGGTACGCCACTTGGAGCAGTCGAAAGACGGCTTCAACCCGGTGTACATGATGATGTCCTCCGGAGCTCGTGGTAACCGAGACCAGATGCGTCAGTTGGCCGGAATGCGTGGCCTCATGGCTAAGCCGCAGAAGAAGCTGACGGGTGGAATCGGTGAGATCATCGAGTCGCCCATTAAGTCGAACTTCCGCGAGGGCCTTACGGTGGTGGAGTACTTCATCTCCACCCACGGTGCACGGAAGGGTCTGGCCGATACTGCACTCAAGACCGCAGATGCTGGATATCTGACCCGCCGCCTCGTCGACGTGGCTCAGGACGTCACTGTCATGCACGAGGATTGTGGGACCATCCTCGGCCTGGAGATGACGGCGCTGAAGGAGGGTGAGGACATCATCGAGGCGCTCATGGACCGGATCGTCGGTAACGTGGCGCTCGAAGATGTCTACGATCCCATTGATGGTGAGTTACTGGTGGAGGCCGGCGCGTTGATTGACGAGGTCGCGTCGGAAGACATTGAGGAAGCGGGTCTTCAGATGGTGAAGATCCGGTCGGTGCTGACCTGTGAGGCGCTACGTGGTATTTGCCGCCAGTGCTACGGCCGCAACCTGGCAACCATGAAAATGGTCGACATTGGTGAGGCCGTCGGGATCATTGCCGCGCAGTCGATTGGTGAGCCGGGAACGCAGCTCACGCTGCGGACCTTCCACATTGGTGGTACGGCATCCCGCATCGCTGCGCAGACACAGCGTAAGTCCAAGATCGACGGTATCGTCGAGTTGGAGCGTGTCACGACCGTCGTCACCGCGGACAAGGACAAGATCGTTACGTCTCGAGAAGGTGAAATCCTCTTGAAGACCAAAGAGGGTGCCATTCGGAGCCGTCTGGCGGTGCCGTACGGTGCTACTCTTTCGGTGGACGAAGACGCGTCTATCGATGCGGGGGACCTGCTCTTCAGCTGGGACCCTTACTCGGAGCCGATCGTCGCTGACTCGAAGGGTGTGATTCGCTTCGTCGACATCGTCGACGAGCAGACCATGCGCGAAGAGCTCGATGAATCCACCGGGCGTCGTCAGATGACGATCATCGAGGATCGGGAGAAGAAGCTCCACCCGACGATTCAGATTCTGAAGCACGCCAAGAAGGAAGAGAAGTTGCGTGAGTTCATCGTCCCGGTGGGCGCGCAACTGACGGTACGTGACGGCGAAGACGTCAAGCCGGGTGACACGATCGCGAAGATCAGTCGTGAGGTGTACAAGTCCCGAGACATCACCGGTGGTCTCCCGCGTGTTGCGGAGCTGTTCGAGGCGCGACGCCCGAAGGACCCAGCGGTGATCACGGAGATCGACGGTGTGGTCACGTTCGGGGGAATCAAGCGCGGTAAGCGTGAGGTGCACGTCACGCCGGAGACCGGTGAGCTGCGTACATATCCGGTACCGGTCGGGAAGCACATGCGGGTGCACGAGGGTGACCGAGTGCGGGCGGGTGACCGTCTGTCCGAAGGCCCCATCAACCCGCACGACATTCTCGCCATTAAGGGCCCGCGGGCGGTTCAGGAGTACCTGCTGAACGAAGTCCAGGAGGTCTACCGGCTTCAGGGCGTGAAGATCAACGACAAGCACATTGGAGTGATCGTCCGCCAGATGCTGCAGAAGGTCCGGATCACCGACGCTGGTGAGACGGTTCTGCTCGAGGGCGAGAACGTCGATAGAACTGAGTTCAGAGCGACGAACCAGAGGGCGATTGGGGACGAGGTTAAGCCTGCCCGTTCCGAGCCGCTCTTGCTGGGCATTACGAAGGCGTCTCTGACGACCGAGTCGTTCATCTCGGCTGCCTCTTTCCAGGAAACCACCCGAGTGCTCACGGACGCTGCCGTACGCGGCGCACGGGATGACCTCAAGGGCCTGAAGGAGAACATCATTATCGGCCATCTGATCCCGGCTGGAACCGGTGCACACCGCTACCAGGCGGTTGAGTTCATGGTCGAGCAGTCCTACTACGACGAGGAAATCATCCCACTCGGAGAGCCCGATGAAGAGCTCGCGGCGTTAGGGACGGGAGACGAATAGCGGACCAACATCCGCCAGGCAGGAATTTGGTGGGGGGCGCTCCGATGCTAGGGTGCCCCTTGCCCCTTTTTGAGGCACTGGAGCATATTGGCACACCGCGTATGGGATTAAGTATTGATCACTTTTCGCTCAGGAAGGACCGCAATGGACCCCACCACTTCGAGCCACATTCCACGAGCACGCTCGAAGGGCCTCCTCGTCGAGCACCTTGATGACGAGACGCTGGTGTATGACTTGAGCAGCCATGAGGCGCACTGCCTGAACAAGGCGGCTGCCCACGTGTGGGGGATGGCGGACGGCGAATACACGGTTGCACAGATTGCGGGGACACTCCCTGACGTGGGCCTTCCTGCGGACGAGTCGATTGTCGCGGCATCCCTTGGGGACCTCACAGCCGCGGAGCTCCTAGTCGCGCCCGATCCGCCGAAGACGTGGACCCTTACACGTCGCCAGGCGTTGCGGGCGCTCGGCCTCGCAGTCGGTGCTTCGCTGTTCCCGACGGTGGATTCCATTGCGGCGCCCTTGGCTAGCTCCGCGGCTTCGTGCCTCACGGAGTCGCAGTGTGAAAGCTTAAACAAAAACAATTGTACTGGGTTGCCGATCTGTGAAGATCCCAGCGAGTGTTGCGTCAAGAAGGGAAAGGGCTGCAGGGCACGAAACTGCTGCTAGGGTGATTCTCGGAGCACTTTAAGGGTAGATCGGTACAAGCCTTCCCCTTCGGCGCAGGCGAACTCGCACGCAGGAATCGATTCGGACAGGCTTCCGAGCCGGATCGGTGCCCCTTCCGTGTCTGGGAAGAGAAAGTCCCTAGCTCCTTCTAGTGAGGGTTCCGCTGATCAGGAAATGATCCCGTGCAGTGTGGGACAGCCGGTTAGGGACTGTCCCGCGTGCGTATGGGTCCGAGAGGACACGGGACAAGGTGGCCGATGCAGCCATCTTGACGGGCAATGTTGGCGGGTCCCGGACAGGAAGTCGGGCTGTGCCGGGGGTGTCACAAACCCGCGGTCGATGAGATTGGGAGGGGCCGCTGGAACGACCGTTCGGGGCGCTGCCTAGGTATCTTGCCGGGAGTGAGACAGCAGTTGCGTCATCTACAGTGAGTCGGGGGTCCACACCCGTTGACACCCCCCTAACCCGTTTCTACCTTTCCGTGCTGTAGATGGAACGGCACTTGGCAAAACAGCTGAGGAAGCCGACGCGCCGAGAGGCGCTTTTTTTCACGATTAGAACTGCAATGCCGACGATCAACCAGCTCGTGCGGAAGGGCCGCAAGGAAATCCGGAAGAAGAACAAAGCTCCGGCCCTGCAAGCTAATCCCCAGAAACGGGGTGTCTGCACGCGTGTGTACACCACGACCCCAAAGAAGCCGAACTCGGCGCTTCGCAAGGTTGCTCGTGTACGTCTTACGAACGGCTTCGAGGTAACGGCGTACATCGGTGGTGAGGGTCACAACCTTCAGGAGCACTCAATCGTGCTCATCCGCGGTGGCCGTGTTAAAGACCTTCCTGGTGTTCGCTACCACATCATCCGCGGTACGCTTGACGCCTCGGGTGTTGATGCCCGTCGGCAGGGTCGTTCCAAGTACGGCGCCAAGCGGCCCAAGTAAGGCAGATAGAATTAGATGAGTCGTCGTTCACGCGCAGAGAAGAGGGAGACTCCTCCCGATCCGCACTTCGAGTCCCGAGCTGTCACCAAGTTCGTAAACAACTTGATGCAGGACGGAAAGAAGTCCATCGCCGAGAAGATCTTCTACGATGCTTGCGAGATCATGGAGTCGCGTTCGGGTCAGCCCGGGTTGCAGATCTTTGAGCAGGCACTGACCAACGCCAAGCCCGCGCTTGAGGTTAAGAGTCGCCGCGTGGGTGGTGCGACGTACCAGGTGCCCATTGAGGTTCGCCCGGATCGCCGCACAGCCTTGGCAACTCGCTGGCTCATCGGGCATGCCCGGGGCCGGTCAGAGAAGAGCATGGCCGAACGGTTGGCCGCGGAACTGCTTTCGGCGAGCCGCGGTGAGGGCACGACGATCAAGAAGAAGGACGACACGCATCGGATGGCAGAAGCGAACAAGGCGTTCGCGCACTACCGCTGGTAAGGGTCGGTTAGCTGGACCGCAGGCCCTACGGGGTCGGCACAGACAATTTGGGACGCGATGGCCCCGTTCTTCGGGAATTGGGCCCTCTCCGATCGAAGGAGCGCGGACGACTGTCAGTCCCCAGGGACTGCAGATAAGGAACCCCGTGCTCCTTTTTTCACGTCCTACACAACATGAGAATGGAAGAAGGACCGAAATAGATGCCTAGAGAAACGCCACTGTCGAGACTGAGAAACATCGGCATCATGGCGCACATTGACGCCGGTAAGACCACGACCACGGAGCGCGTCCTGTTCTATACAGGTCGGGTGCACCGTGTGGGCGAGGTGCATGACGGTGCTGCGACCATGGATTGGATGGAGCAGGAGCAGGAGCGGGGAATTACGATCACCTCTGCTGCTACCACCGCTCACTGGAACCGTTTCGACACCGAATACCGAATCAACATCATCGACACACCTGGGCACGTGGATTTCACGGCCGAGGTGGAGCGCTCACTGCGTGTGCTGGACGGCGCGGTGGCGGTCTTCTGTGCAGTAGGTGGTGTAGAGCCGCAGTCCGAGACTGTGTGGCGTCAGGCAGATCGTTATCAGGTCCCGCGTATCGCGTTCGTCAACAAGATGGACCGCATCGGTGCGGACTTCATGAACGTGGTCGAGATGATGAAGGACCGCTTGGGCGCTAACGCTCACCCGGTCCAGTATCCACTCGGTGAGGGTGAACTTTTTACCGGTCACATCGACATCGTGACCCGTAAGTCCCTCATCTATGAAGACGAGATGGGTGCGGAGTTCACGGAGGGAGATGTTCCTGACGCGCTCAAGGCCGACATCGAAGAGTTGCGCAACGCGCTCCTCGAAGCCGCGGTGGAGCATGATGACGAGCTCATTGAGAAGTATCTTGCGGGTGAAGTGCTTTCCGACGACGAGTTCCGTCACGCGATCCGGGCGGCCACCATCAAGGGTGTCATCTTCCCGGTCTTCTGTGGTTCCGCCTTCAAGAACAAGGGCGTGCAGCCGCTACTGGATGGAGTCATCGACTACCTCCCGTCGCCGGTCGACGTCGAAGCGATTCAGGGGCACGTCCCGCAGAATGACGAAACGTACGAGGCTCGCGAGGCGAGCGACGATGCTCCCTTCGCAGCGCTCGCATTCAAGATTGCGACGGATCCCTACGTCGGTAAGCTGACCTTCTTTCGCGTTTACTCGGGTGTCCTTTCGTCGGGCAGCTACGTGTACAACGCGACGAAAGGCAAGCGTGAGCGCGTAGGTCGTATCCTGCAGATGCACGCAAACAAGCGTGAAGAGCGGTCTGAAGTCTATGCGGGCGATATCGCAGCTGCGATCGGCTTGAAAGACGTGAAGACGGGCGACACGCTGTGCATCGAGTCGGACCCGATCATCCTGGAAGCCATGGACTTCCCGGAGCCTGTTATCGCTGTTGCGATCGAGCCCAAGACGAAGGTTGATCAAGACAAGCTGACGAACGGGTTGATCAAGCTGGCCGATGAGGATCCGACGTTCCGTGTGTTCACGGACCCGGAGACCAACCAGGTGATCATTTCCGGGATGGGAGAGCTCCACCTTGAAATCATCGTTGATCGTTTGCGTCGCGAGTTCGGCGTCGAGGCGAACATCGGACGTCCGCAGGTTGCCTACCGCGAGACCATCCGGAACCGAGCCGAGAATGTGCACGGGAAGTTCGTACGCCAGACCGGCGGTCGTGGACAGTACGGACATGCTGTGATTCACATTGAGCCCGGTTCAACGGGGAGCGGCTTTGTCTTCGAGGACAAAATTGTTGGCGGCTCGATCCCGCGTGAGTACATCAGCTCTGTCGAGGCCGGGATCAAAGAGGGGCTCGTCGCTGGTGTAATGGCCGGATATCCGGTGATCGACGTGAAGGTTCAGTTGATCGACGGTTCGTACCACGACGTGGATTCGAACGAAATGGCCTTTAAGATCGCCGGTGGTATGGCGCTCAAAGAGGGTCTGAAGAAGGCCAAGTCGGTCCTGTTGGAGCCCATCATGGACGTCGAAGTTGTGACTCCTGCCGACTACATGGGTGACATCATCGGGGACCTATCGTCCCGCAGGGGCAAGATCGGGGGCATGACCGAGAGGGCAGGCGCCCGCGTCATCGGCGCTTCGGTGCCGCTCGGTGAAATGTTCGGGTACTCGACCACGCTCCGCTCAATGAGCCAGGGCCGGGCCGTGTACACGATGCAGTTTGCGCACTACGAAGAGGTTCCGAAGTCGAAGGCGGAAGAGATCATGTCTGCCAACGGGGCCGACTGACCCCAAGGGTTATACGCACTTAACTGATCCACGAGGACAGCGAACGATGGGTAAGGCACAATTCGAGCGGACGAAACCACACGTCAACGTGGGCACGATTGGTCACGTTGATCATGGTAAAACGACGCTGACAGCAGCGATCACGCTCACTCAATCCAAGAAGCATGGCGGAGACGCGGTCGCGTTCGAGAACATTGATAAGGCCCCGGAAGAGCGGGAGCGCGGGATCACGATTGCTACGGCACACGTGGAATACGAGACGGAGAACCGTCACTACGCGCACGTCGACTGCCCGGGCCACGCAGACTACGTAAAGAACATGATCACGGGAGCGGCGCAGATGGATGGCGCGATCCTCGTGGTGAGTGCAGCAGACGGGCCGATGCCTCAGACGCGCGAGCACATCCTGCTTGCCCGTCAGGTGAACGTGCCGCACATCGTTGTGTTCATGAACAAGGTCGACATGGTCGACGACGAAGAGCTGCTGGAGTTGGTGGAGCTCGAGGTTCGTGAGCTGCTGAGTGAGTACGGTTTCCCGGGCGACGACATTCCTGTGATCCAGGGTTCAGCGCTGAAGGCGCTGGAGGCCTCGGGCGAGGGAGACGATGCGAACTGCGTCCAGGAGTTGATGGATGCGATCGACACGTACATCCCGGAGCCGGAACGCGACATCGACAAGCCGTTCTTGATGCCTGTAGAAGATGTGTTCTCGATCACGGGCCGTGGCACGGTAGCGACGGGAAGAATCGAGCGGGGCATCGTGAAGCAGGGTGAAGAGGTCGAGTTGGTCGGGATGGCGGAAGAGAGCCGGCGGACGGTGGTGACGGGCGTGGAGATGTTCAGGAAGCTTCTGGACGAAGGCCGCGCCGGTGACAACGCGGGACTGTTGCTACGTGGTGTGGCGAAGGACGAGATCCAGCGGGGCCAGGTGTTGGCCAAGATTGGCTCGATCACGCCGCACACGAAGTTCAAGGCAGAGGTTTACGTGCTGACGAAGGAAGAGGGAGGGCGTCACACGCCGTTCTTCAACGGATATCGTCCGCAGTTCTACTTCCGTACGACGGATGTGACGGGTGCAGCGCAGCTACCAGAGGGCGTGGAGATGGTGATGCCTGGCGACAACGTTCAGATGGAAGTGGAGTTGATCACGCCGATCGCGATGGACCCACAGCTTCGGTTCGCGATTCGCGAAGGCGGGCGCACCGTGGGTTCAGGTGTCGTCACTGAGATCATCGAGTAATAAGGGGAAATAGCAGGAAGTGAGGTATCTCGACGAATCGAGCGGTAGGCTCGGTTAGCCGGGCCCCACACCAGTAAGGAAAAAGAGCATGGCCCGCGATAAAGTGATCCTCGCCTGTCAGGACTGTAAGGAGAGGAACTACAATCAGACGAAGAACAAGCGGCTGCACCCGGAACGTGTGGAGCACCGTAAGTATTGCGCGCGTTGCAGGACGCATACGCAGCACAAAGAGACGAAGTAAGTATGGCTGTCGTCGACAAATTCAAAGAAACCGGGACCTTCATTGAGGAGTGTTGGGTTGAGCTCCAGAAGGTCACGTGGCCGGATTGGGATCAACTCCGGAGCGCGACTATCGTCGTGGTGATGTTCACCATCGTGATTTCCTTGGTGATCTGGATAATGGATAAGTTCTCCGGTTGGATCGTCGGGTTGATCATGGGGCTCTTCGGCGCCTGATGACTGACGCCGTGGCAAGTACTCGCTGGTACGCGATTCAGAGCTATTCCGGGCACGAGAATAAGGTCCAGCGGCTGATAGAGCGCCGGATCGAAGAGGAGCCTGGTGAGGGTGAAGCGCAGGAGATCAGGCAGTGTCTGGTTCCGACGCAGGAAGTTCTTGAGATTCGCAACGGAAAGCGGGTTGCGGTGACGAAGCGTCTGTACCCTGGGTATGTGCTCGTTGAGATGGTTCTGAACGAGCGGACGCAGCATGTGATCAACAACATTCAGGGCGTGATTAAATTTG
>Ga0257122_1001337_pt1 | contig 17617 bp, 13 predicted proteins | sample SI106_120metaG_FD_190146 | JGI IMG/M metagenome (GOLD analysis project Ga0257122, IMG submission 190146) | Marine microbial communities from Saanich Inlet, British Columbia, Canada - SI106_120 | ecosystem: Environmental > Aquatic > Marine > Inlet | place: Canada: British Columbia | collected... | reverse complement strand
CCGAGGTCGGAAGACGGGTGCGTGCCATTGATGCATTTATTGAAAACCCGACTGATTTACAACATAGCCCCTTGGAGGCCGTCGCCCACTAACTTGCTAAGTGGTCCGAAGAACAGGGGCATTTCACTCTGTCATAGCGTTTTCGAAGGGGCCCAGCTGGGAGGTGTCGTAAAACCCGATAGGCTCTGTAGTTAAACGGACTTACCTCCATGGCGCCAGGAAATGGGCCTTGTAGCGACGACTGGCAACTCCTGTCACCTCTTTGCGCCGCCCCTATACCTCTATCTACGGATGTTGAACGGGGATCTTTAGCGTTGTCGGCCGACTATCAGCGATTTATGCCGAAAACATTTTCTTTAATATCGTGAAGTTACGATGGAGGTGGGGTATTGGAGCGCAAAATGCGTCAACGATCGTGGTATCAGTCGGGATCTTCTATCTTCCAGGCACCATCCTCCTTGAGAAATTTGACCTGATTCCCCTGACCATAGGCCATGGTCGCGCGCTCGCCGCGAACCTTGATAGGTGCCGATATATTGTCTTTCAGATTCTTCAACAGCTGGACCAGTTCCAGCTGTTTGTCACCTTCCCATTGGCTTTTCAGCTTTTCGGCGGTTATCGAATCGGCAAAACGGCTTGGGACAAAGCGAAGCACCACATCATACCTTCGACCTTCGATGGCCCGAATAAACGATCTCAGGGCTTCCGCCGGGGTCCGCTGACCGTAGAAACTCAACGGGTCGCTCCTTAGCCGCCAGTTGCCGTTTTCGTGAACCAAGGCCAATTCGCCGTTCGCGTATTTCAAGTTGGCGACCCGCTCAGCGCGCAACTCCTGCTCAGTAATCTTTTCCAGGCGCCGCAACACCTCGCCACTTCCTTCCTTCATCCCCCGCAGAAAGTCGGCTTTGCTGTATCGCTCACGGTATTGGCTAGACATGAGGTCGTAGGCCCGCGCGTACTGTTTTGCCCGCAATGCCTCTACATAGTTCTGCAATACACGCTTCGGTCCGGCGCCACGCTTTTGTTGCGCGCCCGGACAGGCCAGCAAGAAGAACATCGAAACGATGATAAGCGGATTTCTCATATGCCAGATCCTTGCGCGATCCGCCTCTAGGGTGCAACTTCTGTCTGAGCACCGGGAAGTATTTCTAGGCTATAGGGCGTCTGAAGGTTGAATGCATCCTTGGCTGCTGAAACGCGCAAGAAATAGACTTGCCCGACGCTCAGGGTTGCGGAGATTCCCATGCTTTGCTCTCCGTCCCGCGGCTTGGCGCGAGCGATAATTCCGCCCTGTTCATCGACCAAATCGACTTTCAGCTCCTGCGCACCCGGTGGAACGATACGCATCGACAGTTGTTTGCTCACGGCCACGAATCGAAAGACGTCGACGTCCCCTGCTGGATAGATGAAACCTTGGAATCGACGAGCCGTCGCGGAAAACACTGTCGCCTGTTCCGCCTTCTCGTTGGGTTCCTTTTCCCAATTTCTTCCGGGCAGGGTTTCCACCTTGAGCGAATACGAAGCCGTGCTATCGACAGGGCCCTTCTTTGCGGAGCGTACGACGACCAAAGGCCTTTCGACTGGCAGATAGAGTGCGGGAAAATGTTCCCGACCTCCTATCTGATTTGCGTCCATCTGCCAGCGAACTTTGCCTTCCTCATTGAGGCTGAGCAGGCGTAAGTCCAGACCAGCCGGTGCGCGGGCCATGACTTTGACGAAGGAAGATGCGGGTAGCACGATGCGATAGTAGTCCTTGTCTCCCCTATGCGGGATCATCCCCCAAACGCTTTCCCCCGGCTGAAGCTCATTGGCCGATTTCGCAGAGTCGTTATTCTCTTCTTCGACTGTTTGCAGCCCCGCCTTGACGTTGACAGCGAGAGAGTATCTGGATTCGACATTCGATGACCGCCGGCTTCCCACCAAGACGTAAATGAACTTGGCCCCCCTTGGCGGCACCACGTTGTTCAAAACGATAGGTTCGCCAGGTCCTCCCCAACGGCTTTGGATCCGGCGACCGCGGGCCGTGCGCAACGAAACGTAGGCGCGCACGCCGTCGACACCCTCGAATGAAATGCCGAGCCTCGAGCCATCGGTGAATCCGTCGAGGGGGATCCGATACCAATCCGTATCCCCTGACCAACCCAAATATCCGATTGTCTCCTCGCCCAAAGCCAAATCATTCGCGCTCTTGCGCGTTCCATTAGGCTCAGCTTCTTCCCCTTCCTCTAGTCCGCGCAATCGGGCCTGTAGGAGATAGCTTCCCTTCCCTGCCTCTTTTCCTTTGCGAACACGCTGCGTGACCAATAGAAGATACTGGCCCTTATTCACGCTGAGATTGGCGAGTGTTTCCCCACCGCCGGCACCGTTGTCGTTAAGGGTGACAATCTTTGTTGTGCCCGTGGGCCCAGCAAGCGCAGTCAACGCCAGGTCGACGCCCACAACCCCTGCCAGAGTAACGGAGAGCACTTGTCGATCTTCGGCCACAACAAGTCTGTAGTAGTCTACGTCGGCTTTCTCGCCGCCCCGTCCACCAATGGAGCCTTGGTACCAGAGATCGACCTCAATGCTCTGAGCGGTCTGAGGCTGGTCGTTATTCTCTTTTTCTATGATGGGCCGGATTTCATTTCCGGCATCGGGCTCAACGACAACGACGGCGGGACCATCGCCAACGGCAACAGCCTTGCGCCCTCGTCCAGGGCAGCTACAGGAACTGCAGGGAAGCAAAGCTGCTAGGAATACAACGCAGCACCATCTGCGTAACAATCGTCTACTCCCAGCTAACGATTGTACTGCCGGATAACCTCGTTGGTAACATCCACGTGCTGAGGGGCCCAAAGGACGGCGGCATTGGCGAAGATGTAGTCGTACTTGTCTCGCTTGGCGACCTTTTGGATCACGCCGGTCAGCTTTCGCGTGATGTCCATCATCGCTTTGGTCTTCTTCTTCATCAATTCGCGTTCGGCAGCGACATAACGTTTCTGAAGACCTTCGAATTTCGCGCGCGAATCACGGGCGCGTTTGCGTTTTTCTTCGTCTTTAAGGATCGACCACGCCTTACGTAGCTTTTCCTCTTCGGCGTAGAATGCCTTCAATTTCTTATTTAGCTCGGTCTCTAGTTTTTTCTTGAGCCTCTTGAGCTTTGACTCGGCCGCCTTTCCGTCTTTGGTTTCAGACACGGCCCGCTGCATATTGACGACGCCGATGCGTAGATTTTTAGCATCAGCGAGATTGGAAGTAAGCAAGCCACCTGCAATGGCACCGATCAGCAACATTCTAAACATTTTCAACACTCCTACGGCCGCAAATGGACGTCTATATCCTGGAGACGTGCCGCCACCGAATTTCATTCAATCGAGCGAACAACTACAAAAAACGTAACCTTAACAAGCGCTTCATGACATCGGCCTCCTAGAAGAAGTTACCGATGGTAAATTCAAAGACAACGGGATCTTCTCCAGGATTGGGTGACAACGGTACCCCCCATTCGAAACGTAGCGGTCCGATGGGTGAAAACCACCTAAAGCCCCAGCCGACGCTATGTCTTAGCCCTGTGAAAGATATCGATTCATCATCATCAAAGACGTTTCCTGCATCCGAGAAGATAACGCCTTTGATACCGACCTTTTCAAAAATCGGAAATTCGATTTCCGCGTTGAAAACCAGTTTCTTGTTACCGCCCTTGAGGAAGGGTTGAACGGTTTCGTTCGGATCCAGCCCGCGTAGATACAGCAAAGTAGGACTAAGCGTACGTGGCTTGAAGCCGCGGATGTCCATAATGCCACCGGCAAAGAACCGTTCGAAAAGAGGTACGCCTTCAGGATTGGGGCTGGTAACAACGCCGATTTGGGCGTTGAACTTAAAGATGATTGGCCCCCAAATGGGATAGTAAAACCGCGAAAACCCACCGAATCGGTTGTACTGATTTTGCGAACCCATATATTTGCTGGCAAATTCAGCCCAGGCCATATGGTACATACCTTTGCTGGGAAAGAGTCGGTTGTTTCGAGTATCCCATTGAATAGAAAGTCGAACACTCGAAGTGAATCCGCCGCGGAAGTAGTTGGCCAACTGAGCCCCTTCGGGCAGCGGTGAGCCAAAGGTCGTTCCAAACAACGACGCGCTGGAACTCGATTTCGCGCTGACGTGTTCGGCTTTATACGTGGCGAAAACGCGAATGTCGTCGGTGATCGGATAGCCCCATGTGAGCGTTCCACCGACGGCACCCCGAGTGAAGCTGCCAAAGAAGCCCTGCCGATTATAGACATCGAAAGCAAATGTCCAACGTGAGTCGAGGAAATACGGTTCCCAAAAACTCAGTGAAAAGAGTTGTCGCAGCCCAGATATTTGCGCCTGCAGGGTCATTCTTTGACCGCGGCCAAATAGATTATTCTGAGACACTTGGGCCTGTGCGATAAAGCTTTCGACTGAGGAGAAGCCGGCGCCTACTTGGAACGTGCCTGTAGGTCGCTCCTTAACTTCCAGATTGACGACGATTCGATTATCCGCAGTACCGCGCCGGGTAGAAACATCGACCGCTTCGAAAAAGCCCAACGCCGTGACTCGGGCTTTGGAGCGGTTCAGAAGGGTTTGGCTGTAACGGTCGCCTTCGGCGATCTTCAGTTCACGTCGAATAACTTTGTCGCGGGTCTTCGTATTGCCGCGAATATTGATCCGCTGAAAGTAGACGACTTCGCCTTTTTCAATATTTAGCGTGATATCTACCGTGAGCTTTTCCGAATCGACGTCGGTTAACGGCGTGACGTTGGCATAGGCATAGCCACGGTCCTTGTATTTATCCGTTAGCGCCAGAACATCTTTATGTAGCGCCGTACGGCTGAATATCTCGCCTTTGCGAACCTGTAGAAGGCTCATCAGTTCCTTCTTCTTCCACAGCATGTCGCCTTTGATATCCATGTTGCGGAACTTGAACTGCTTGCCTTCCCGCACGTGAATACTGATGTACATGAACTTCTTGTCGCCGCTGAGCGTGATCCGAGGTTCGGAGAGCTTCACGTTGATAAAGCCGCGATCGTAGTAGAGATAGGTCAGCATCAACATATCGCGTTGAAACGCTGTTTCCTGGTAAGTTCCGCTGGACGTAAAGAATGAGAAGTAGCCCCCTTCTTGGGTTCCCATGACACGTTTCAATTCATCGGCTGTGAGCTTAGAGTTGCCAACGAAATTGATTTTTCGAATCAAGACCTTCGCATTTTCCCGAACGTCGTAGATCACGTCGATTTGGGTGCGGTTAATCTTGCGGATCCGGTAGTTTACCTCAGCCAGGTAGAACCCCTTTTCAACGTAGAGGTCGCGTATCTTTTCCAGATTACGCTTCACTTTGGCGACATCGAGTATTTCGCCGCGCTTGAGGTCTAGGACCTCGTTGATTTTATCCAACTCGATTTCGTCGTGGCCCCCGACAATGACCTTCCTAATCGACGGCTTCTCCCGCACGATGTAGACAAGAACGCCCCCTTTGGCGGTTTCCAAAAGGTTGACTTGGACGTCGTCGAAATAGTTCATCGCCCAAATGGCACGCACATCAGCCGCGAGTTTTGTTCTACTTAACGGCAACCCAATTTTGGTGGCCAACACGCCACGAATGGCCGCATCTTCCACCTGACGATTACCCTTAAAGCGAATCCGAACAATCGTCGGCAACGAATCGGCCGTGGCCATAGATGGCAGCGCGATTTCCGCCCCCAACGCCGTGAGCAAAACCAGAGGCAACGCTATGGATAAGAAACGATTCACGATGGGTCTGCTTCCTTGGAAGCGGTGCTGATGTCGTCCTGCACGCGTCCGTCCACCATTCGCAACTGGCGTGGCATACGCCCGGCCAACGCCTTATTGTGAGTGACGACCAGCATGCCGATTTTGAATTCCTCATTGAGGCGGAATACCAGATCATGAATGGCATCCCCCGTATGACTATCGAGGTTGCCCGTCGGTTCATCCGCAAGTAGCAACTTCGGACGCATGACCAGAGCACGAGCGAGCGCGACACGCTGCTGTTCGCCACCGGAAAGTTCTCCTGGCCGATGGGTCATTCGTTCTTTCAGCCCCACAACTTCCAGAGATTCACGCGCACGTTCCTCTGCGAGTTTGGCCGAAATTCGGCTGATGAGCGTGGGCATCATGACGTTTTCCAACGCGGTAAACTCAGGCAAAAGATGATGAAATTGAAAAACAAAGCCAATGGAGCGGTTGCGAAAAGCTGCCAACTCACTGGAGCCCATGGTCTTCAGATTCTGACCATCGAAATGAACGCTTCCCGTCGTAGGCATGTCCAACGCACCCAGAATATGCAGGAAGGTAGATTTTCCTGCCCCGGACATACCCACCACCGAGAGCATTTCTCCCTGCCCGATGGTCAGATCGATACCATTGAGCACGGTCAGACAACGACCGCCGTGGTCGAATTCCTTGGTCAACCCCTCGACGCGTACGAGAGGGGCTTGCGATGACGGCTGTAGATTCGGCAAAATGCTAATAACCTCAGATATCTATGGGCTCAAAGGCCGCGCTAGCCTACCCGCTTCGTCCCGGGCTGTCAACGCGCCGCAAAAATAAAGAATCACGCATGATTGCGCACACCTAACCGTTTCTATCCTTGAATCCTGAGACCTTCGACCGGCCCGACATTGCTCGCCATCAATGCGGGGTAGATCGTCGCCGCAAAGCTGAGCCCCGTGGCCACGAGACCGACGAAAGAGATTTCCCAGATATCCAAGCGAACGGGCAACTGCGAGATGTACCAAACCTCGGGATCCAGCGGCAATCCGACCGCCCCCAAAAAGACGCAGATACCCACGCCCTGTAGGATGCCCACTAACACACCGATCACCCCTATGTATGCCCCGGCATAGACGAAAACTTTCACCAAGGACCGATGCGTCGCACCGACTGCCTTCAGTACAGCTATTTCCCGACGCTTTTCCAAAACAACCATGACGAGATTGGTGATGATAGACAGAGAAGCCACCAGAACGATGAACACCAAGGCGACGAACATAACCACCTTTTCCAACATCAAAGCGGAAAGCAAACTGCGATTCATTTCCAACCAGTCTTTGACGACGTAGCCCATCTTCGTGTCTTTTCCGAGATCCTTGCGTACGGCATCTGCCAGCGGAGCCGCTTGGTCGGCGGACTCTCCTTTGACTTCGATTCCCGTTACTTCGTCATCTAGGCCCAAGAAACGCTGGGCGGTTTCGATCGTGACGTACGCGTACTTCGTGTCGTACTCGTACATCCCGGAAAAGAAGATTCCCGCAACCCGAAACGGCCTCGACTTTGGAATAGGTCCCGCAGGGCTCATACCTCCCAAAGGCGCTATGAGATTGACGTCATCACCGATATAGAGTCGCAGATTGCGTGCGAGTTCAGCCCCCACCAATACGCCGGGTAAAACGGGGCGTGGCGGCCTCTTGCTTGGCAGTGCCTTTACCTCTTGGCTCGTGGGTTCTGCCGGTGTATTAGCCGCCCCGGCTGCTGCTCCCGCTGCCAGTTTTGACGCCGGTTCTTGTTCCCCGTCACCACTTTCGTTTCCTCCCGCGTCGCCCTTTCCGCCGTCGGCAGTGACAGGTTTTCCCAAAGGCTCCGTAATCATCGGCTTGTAGGGCGTTTCGGGAATCTTCGCCAATTCTTCCGGATGCTTTAGATTGTCGAGCCCCCCACCGTTTCTCAGATAGCGATTGAGGTCGGTGACTCCGCTAATGCGATCGGGATCGATTCCCCGGAGCAACACCCCTGAGAGGTTCGACTGGCTTGTGATCATCACCTCGCTCTCCAGGTAGGGAGATACCGCCACTGCGCCGGGAACCTTATTCAAACGATCGATCATTTGACGATATTCTTCGAACATCTTTCGCGGCTTGGTTACGACCACATGAGCCCGGGTGCCGAGGATCTTGCTGCGAATATCCTGCTTGAAACCGCCCATCACGGAAAGCACGATGACAAGCGCACAGGTGCCGATGAAAACCCCGAAGATCGAAATCGTAGTGAACATTGAGAAACCGGAGCGTAGCAGAAGGCCGAAGAATAAGATCCACGAGCCGAGAATGAAGCCCCCGTAGGAAGCCCATTCCAATATACGAACCCACGCCGCCCCTTCCAATAAGGGCCGCCGCCACCAAAGGCCAAACGTCTTTACCCCAACGGCGAGCGCCAGTGACACCACGACAAGAAAAAGCCCGAGCCATAGGGCTTGTTGTGAACCTTTGCGGTCGTGTCTCAGATATCGCCAAGCCAGCAACCATTCCACCGAGCGCGTCGCCATGGAGGCGAATGACAAACTGATGCCCCCGCCTGCGACAACTGCTACACCCAGGAGTAGAAGCAACGCTGCGGCCTTAAATTTGTAGTAGGTACCGATTCCACCGACCAACACGAGGCCGACACCGATGATGGTGACCTTGAGCGCTCCTTCGACGCTTCGCCCAAGCGGTTTGGCGGCAGGCGTTGCTGGGGTATCTGACACCTACTTCGCCTCGCTTCGCATATGTGGGAAAAGCAGGACGTCACGAATACTAGGCTGATCACAGAGCAGCATGACCAGGCGATCGATACCGATTCCCTCACCCGCCGCTGGAGGCATTCCATATTCCAACGCGCGGCAATAATCTTCGTCGTATTCCATCGCTTCATCGTCGCCAGCTTCACGGGCTGCTAGTTGATCGACAAATCGCTGCCGCTGGTCCGCGGGATCGTTTAATTCAGAAAATGCATTACCGAGTTCTCGGCCGACGACGAAGATTTCGAAACGATCGACGAAGTCGGGATCGTCGTCTTTGCGCCGGGACAGTGGCGAGATATCCGCGGGATAATCGACCACGAATACGGGCCGGTCCATGGGCAGTTTTTCTTCGCCAAGTTGGTCGAAGAGCACACCTATTCGTTTTCCGTGGGTTTTCGCCTGTCGCAGCGCTTCTCCCAACGCGTCATCTTTTTTCAATAGGCCCGTATCGTTGCACCAGGCTAGCAACTTCTGCTCGTCCGCAATCGCGGCGGTGGTAAGTGGCGTCGCCATTTCCTGCGTAGCGGTAACCACAGCCTGGCTCACGGAGATTCGTGGCCACGGAGCTGAAAGATCCACATCTTGACCTTGATAGGAAATCTTCGTGCTTCCACAGACATCCTTGGCCATTCCCGCGATCATGTCTTCCGTAAGATCCATCAGGTCGGCATGCGTGGCATAGGCCATATAGAATTCGACCATGGTGAATTCGGGATTATGCTGTCTTGAAAGGCCCTCATTGCGGAAGTTGCGGCCAATTTCGTATACGCGATCGAAACCGCCAACGACGAGACGCTTGAGATAGAGCTCGGGAGCGATACGCAGATAGAGCGACATGTCCAAAGCGTTATGATGGGTAGCGAAGGGCCGCGCCGCCGCTCCACCCAAGATGCTATGGAGCAAAGGCGTTTCGACTTCCAGGAAACCATTGTTGTCGAGATAATTACGAATGTACCGAATGATGGCCGACCGTTTACGGAACACCTCCGCAACTTCGGGATTGGCGACCAAATCTACATATCGCTGCCGATAGCGCGTTTCTTGGTCTTTCAGACCACTCCACTTTTCTGGAGGCGGGCGCACCGTTTTGGTCAGAATGCGTACGGATTCTGCCATCAACGTAAGTTCTTTCGTCTTCGTAAAGAACATGAAGCCTTCGACAGCGAGAAAATCCCACATCTCGGCCTTTTTAAAGCGTGCGAAAGCCTCTTCGCCTACCTTGTCCTTGCGAATATAGACTTGAATACGGCCATCGCGATCAGCCAATTTGGCGAAGGCGGCTTTGCCGAAGCTACGAAACTCGACGATGCGCCCGGCGACCTTGAATCGGTCGTCGCTTAGCGGAACCATGCCTTGGTGTTCAGCCGCAGGTTCGATGCCTGCAAACTTCTCCAAAACTTGGGCGCTGGTATGAGAGGGTGAAAAACCGTTACTGTAGGGATTCCCCCCCAATTCACGCAACTCTTCGCCCTTTTGGCGCCGTTGGTCGATAAGGCTTTGTTGCTCGTTACGATCTGACATCGGATTTCCTATTGGGTACTGCCGTCATCTGCGGTCATCAAATATGTTTGCATGAACTGATCAAGATCGCCGTCGAGAACTGCATCGACGTTGCCCACTTTCAATTCGGTACGATGGTCGTTCACTTGCCGATAGGGAGCCAAGACGTACGACCGAATTTGGCTACCCCATTCGATGGACTTCTTCTTGGCCTGCAAGTCCGACATCTCCTCTTCTTTCTTCTTCATCTCATATTCATAGATTCGAGCTTTCAACACCCGCAGGGCTTGCGCCTTATTCTTATGCTGAGACCGTTCATTCTGGCATTGCACGACAATGCCCGTAGGGAGATGCGTAATGCGTACAGCGGACTCGGTTTTGTTGACGTGCTGGCCACCTGCCCCGCCCGCACGATAGAAATCCATTTTTAGATCGTCGTCATTGATTTCCACAACGACGTCGTCTTCGATGTCGGGATAAACGTAAACGGAAGCGAAGGATGTATGGCGCCGCGATTGCGCATCAAATGGAGAAATACGCACCAAGCGATGCACGCCTATTTCAGCCTTGAGATAGCCAAATGCAAAATCGCCTTCGGCGGAAAAGGTCGCCGACTTGATTCCCGCCTCATCGCCCGGCTGCAGGTCGAGCAAACTCACCTTGTAGCCCCGACGCTCACACCAGCGGGTGTACATCCGCAACAGCATTTCGGCCCAATCTTGGCTTTCGGTTCCGCCTGCACCAGGATTCACGCTGAGCAGTGCCCCCATGCTGTCGTTTGGCCCGGAAAGCATACGAGCGAATTCAAGCTCTTCGACCTGAACCTTGACGTCGTCCGCCATGGTGCCGGCTTCGTCGGCGCTCTCTTGGTCGTCGGCTTCGTCCGCCAATTCTAGGAGTGCTCGGGCGTCATCGAGAAGCGCATTCGCTTTCTTCCAGCCGTCTAGCGGACGGCGTAGCGTCGACTGTTCCTTTTGTAGGCCTTGAGCCTTCTCATTGTCGTTCCAGAAGTCAGGCTCCGCGCTCATCTTCTCGATTTCATCGACGCGTTTCTGTTTTTCTTCTAAGTCAAAGATGCCTCCGCAGGGCGACTAAACGCTCCCGCAGTTGGGATAGCTTTTCTTCAACGTCCGCAAAGGCCATGGGGTATCTCCACTTAGCGCCGCAACAGAGGCAACGGTTTGATCTTCATCGGCTGTTCAAAGGGGACCGGATAGTCTCCCGAGAAACAGGCATCACAATAGTGACCGCCGGGGAGGTCATTCAACGCGGCAAGCATGCCTTCCAGACTAAGGTAGCCAAGGCTGTCGCAACCAATATGTTCCCTCGTCTCTTCGAGAGATTTATTGGCGGCGATCAATTCACCACGGGTTGGGGTATCTATGCCGTACTGGCAGGAATGCGTGACCGGGGGAGAACTGATCCTCAAATGGATTTCCTTGGCCCCGGCCGCCCGTAACATGGTCACAATTTTCTTGGAGGTCGTTCCACGAACGAGAGAATCGTCAATGACGACCAAACGCTTGCCTTCAATAAGCTTGCGCACAGGCCCCAACTTCAGTTTCACACCGAAGTTCCGAATGGACTGCTGGGGTTCGATAAAGGTTCGGCCGATGTAGTGGCTGCGAATCATCCCCATCTCGAAGGGTATATCCGCCTCACGCGCGTAGCCCAACGCAGCCGTGTTACCTGAATCGGGAACGGGGATGACGAGATCAGCGTCGACGGGGTATTCCCGAGCGAGCTGCCGCCCAAAAGCCTGACGCGAGAGATAAACGCTATCTTGGCCCAGGAGCGTGTCTGGTCTGGCGAAGTAAACGTGTTCAAAAACACAGAAACGGGAAGGCTGGGCGTCAAACCGTTTATGGCTATGCACACCATCGCGGTCGATTACGAGGATTTCCCCCGGCTCTACCGGCCGAATATATTCCGCGCCTACGAGGTCAAAGGAGCAGGTTTCAGACGACAAGACCCACGCTGTCTGTTCACCAGAGCGTGGCGTGTTTACCGTTATTTTTCCCAGAGCCAAAGGACGAAAGCCGAATGGATCGCGGGCGGCGATCAACTTCTGCTCTGTCAAGAAGAGAAGTGAATAGGCGCCCGTAATTCGTTTGAGGGCCGCCGCCACTCGGTCTACCAATTTATGCGCCTTCGCTTTGGCGAAGAGATGGACGATGACCTCGCTATCAGAATTTGTAGCGAAAATCGAACCCGCCCGCTCCAATTCGCGACGTAGTGAACCGGCATTTGCGAGATTGCCGTTGTGCGCAACAGCGAGCTGCCCGCGTCCGTGTCGAACAGCTATGGGCTGGGCATTCGCTTCATCGGAGCCACCGGCTGTGGAATAGCGAACATGGCCAATTGCTGAGCGTCCGTTCAAACGCCCAAGCGTCTGCGGATCGAAGACATCGACCACAGAACCCAAGCCCCGCACTGTGCGCAGCCGAGTCCGATCGCTGGCCGAAATACCCGCGCTTTCCTGCCCGCGATGCTGAAGCGCATGAATGCCTAGATAGGCGAGATTCGCCGCTTCAGGATGGCCATATATACCGAATATTCCGCACATTTTAGCGACATCCATCTATCATGGGCCCCGATACCGGTCAACCCTTGGCGATAGGAATCAAGGGCAATTGGGACAATGCCCCGATTGGTCGATTAGAGGAAAACCGCCACGAGCAAATTGGCCAGGCTGATTAGGACGGCAGCCCAGAACGCGGACGAAAAGCCATCCAATTCGAAATCGTCCAAGAGTTTGTCCGCCGCCAATAGAAGGACAGCGTTGAGCACGACGCCAAATAGACCGAGGGTCAACCATTTGAGGATAAGCAGCGGAAAGGTGATAAAGACCAACACCTTGAAGAGCAGAAAGTTCAATAGGCCATACACAGCCGAAACAGAAAAGGCCGTTTTGAAGCTGCGCAATCGCATGCCGGGAACCAGGAGAGAGACGCCGTATACGACCGTCGTAAGACAAAGAAAGCGGATCAGAATGTCGACCATCTATTTACACTCCTTTGGCAAATCATCCGTTGAGCCGAGAGAGTCTTCGCCCCGGTAATACGAATCCGAAGGCCTTTTCCCCCCTTTGGCGTCAGATGCCTAGATTCGTTCGGATCCTGGCCGCCGGTGGTTCTAGATCCGGCGCAAAAGGCTCACCGGTCAACAGCGCGTAGATCTCAGCGTAGCGTTGACAGGCTTCGATCAATACGTCGTCTGGCAAAACGGGAGCTGTCCCCTGCCCCCGATAGCCCTGATCAACCAGATAGCGACGCAGATATTCCTTGTCCAATGCCCGAGGTTCCGTGCCGTCCTCCATCGCTTTTCGATACCCATCAGTATACCAGTAGCGTGACGAATCGGGCGTGTGCACCTCGTCGACCAATACGATGGTTCCATCCTTCCGTCTGCCCAGTTCATATTTGGTATCCACCAAAATCAAACCACGGTCGGCCGCAACAGCGGTACCGAAAGAAAAAAGCTTCAAACAGATTTCGCTCATCTCTGCAAATTCATCCGCGGTCGCGAGTCCACGTTCCACAACTTCCGCCGCACTGAGAGGAGCGTCGTGATCCCCTTTTTCCGCTTTGGTGGTTGGCGTGATCAACGGCTGAGCGAGAGGTTGGTGCTTTCGCATTCCTTCGGGCAGCGTGTGCCCGCAGTATTGCCGCGCACCAGATTCATAATGGGTCCATATGGATGTGGAGCTACTTCCGGTCAGATAGGCACGAACGATCATTTCCACGCCGAACACCTGACATTCTTCCACCGCAGTAACCACGGGGTCAGGCGTTTCGAGGATATGGTTGTCCGCAATATGCTTGGTCTGTTCGAACCAATAACGTGAGAGGGCATCCAATATTTGCCCTTTGAAGGGTACTGTCCCTAGGACGACATCGAATGCACTTACGCGATCCGTTGTCATGATCAGGCGTCGGTCACCCTGCAAATAGCTATCACGGACTTTTCCCTCGAGTTTTTCACCCAAGCCAGAAAAGTCGGTCTCAGCCAACCGTAAAGAAAGTCCTTGTCGAACAACCGATTCCGGAAGACGCGAGGTCATGATTCTCTCCGTTGTCAAAAGACATCCTGGTAGTAAGGATACGTAGTACTCAATCCCAACGAGGTTCCGAGCAACAACGATAGCCCGTCATTTTCGCGGCCCCCGCTCGAGACATACAGCTCGCATGCCCAGCGTCCGAGCGCGCACTGCCGCCCATGGCGACACCTTCGGCCACCCATTCGGCCGCGTTGCCGCTCATGTCGTATGCTCCCCAACGCGAGCGACAACGTTTTTTGCTCCCGGCCGGGAGCGTCGCACCAGACGTCGTGTTGCAGCGGTCCGCATCGTAGGTACGCCCGTAGGGAAACCGACCGCCGCATCCGCGAGTCCATTCTCTGGCCGTACACAACCGAAGCCCTCTGCCCATGCATCCTTTCTTCGCTGCAGCAAAAGAAACCAAACGAGGCTTCCTTCCCCGTCCGGGAGACTCAAAGCGATCGATGCAGTAGCCATCGCCTGAGCTCGCCTTTACAAAGGCCATTGCTGCATAGCATTCCTTGGCTCCTTTTGAGGGCGCCACGACGCTGGGTGATGCAGCAGATTTCTTGGGCTTTGCCACTTTCTTTGCCGCCCCGGAGGATGATGTAGACGCGGATGATTTGGGCGAAGGTTTCGGCGCGAGCTTGGCTGACGGCGCTGCGACCTCTTTAATGGGCGAAGCCTGAGCGTTCTTCTTTGCCGCTATCGGCTCGGGTTTCGCTACGGTCTTTTCTGCCGTGGTCACCGTTTTTCGGTCAGCAGGAGGCTTTGACGAGACAAGTGTGGCCCGCTTAGCCGCGTTCGTGGGAGCCTTCATGTCGACCGACAAGCCCGAATCGACTTCCGCCAACCGTGTGGTCGTCGGCGAAGACGACTTTGTCACGGCCTCGTTAGCCAATCGTGCGGAAGTTAAGCGCACGGCAGGCGGCTTCGCCGTGACGGTTCGTCCCGCATGCCGTTCTCGCTGTTCGAGCTTTTCTTGGCCCCAAAAAAACCAGAAGCCAAAGCCCAATAGTACGCCGAGAATGGCCATGGCCCCCATGAAGCCCAGGAACGACTTTTCTCCTGCGGGTTGCCCCTCGGCCGGCGCAGCCACTACCGTGGCATCCATCGGCGGTGGCACAGCATCTTCGTGAAGAACCTCAGGCGCTACGTTCGTATTACCAGAGACCACATCCTCGAGCGGACCAACTCTTTGGGTTGTTTCCGTCGCTTCGGCCGTTTCGGGTGCAGCGGGAAGTTCACTGTCGAAGGCCTCGAGAGCGTTTCGGGCGTGCGCCTCACGCTCTTGGCTATCGTTGGCATCTCCCTCGGGTGCGGGCAACGGAGGAGCTGCGAGTTCCCCCTTAGCGAGCATATGTCGGAGTTCCCCGCTAACGGAATGATCGCGATTTCCCAGCAGAGGTGTGTCGTCTTCGTTGTCGTCGAGAACTTGCTCCAATTCCGCGGGGGCATAGCGACGCGTATTCTCAGCGCTGCTACCGTCGTCTTCCGCTCCGGCTGAAGTCTCAGACGCGTCACCCGCAGCCAGTTCAGTGAACCGGTCCGTATCCTCATCTAGGATTGGGTCGCGCTCAAACCAGGCTTGCTCTTCGGCTTCGAATTCTACATCCGTGAGGTCCAACTGGTGGGTGATCTGAGAATGGCCCCTCTCGGGAATGGGCGGGGAAACCGCTGGGCTATCCGTGGCCCCACTAAAAGGCTTGGTTGGCGCTTCCTCGGCATCCACCAAAGACTCAGTTCCGTCCGGTTCAGCCGGTTCAGCCGGTTCAGAAATGGTAGACGACGGAGCAGCCACCGGAACGTCTCCCTCACTTTCCACATACACGCCCGAGATTTCTCGCACCTCACCTCCACCAGCCACAGGCTGCGGAGGAAGGCCCGCAAAAGCGAGTTCCAAGGCTGAGGCCAACTCTGCTGCATCGGCGAAACGTTCGGAGGCTTCATCTTCCAATGCGCGATTCAGTACGTCATCGACCTCGGGCTCAATTTCACCGTCGAGTTCACTCAATACGACTTCGCCACCATCCCAAGCTTCTCCGGAAAGCAACTCGACGACGATCGCCGCGATTGCGAAAACATCGGAACGGCGATCGAATGGTTCTCTGTTTTGGATCTCAGAGGCCGCGAAGCGCACAGCGTCCTGCCCCATGCCCCTTTGCGCTGCCATGAATGGCCCCGCCGACACGGCCTCAAGTAAGTAGTAATCGGTAACAACGAGAAGGTCTCGCAGAATGATAACGTTCGCCGGCTTGAGCCCACCATGAACGAGCGCGTTTTTTCCACTACCGACCGCAGCACATAGCTGCGTATAAATCGGCATCACTTCCTCGATGGAGAAGCGTTGTTCCTTGCTGCGACGGAGTTCGATGATCTTGCGCAGTGAAAGGCCTTCTAGGAACTGACTGACCACGTACACGCGATCGCCGTCGATACCCACATCGAAAACCCGTACGGCATTTTCTCTGTCTATTTCCCTCGCCCGCTCCACGACCGAAACGAATTTTTCCCGAGATCGGTTGTCGGGTAGAAAATCGCTGGCAACGACCTTCACCGCAACGCTGTCGCCGCTTTCGGTATCCGTCGCCTTATAGACGACGCCCAGAGCACCACCGCCTATTAGATCGCAAATCTCGTAGCGCCCCGCAACGCTCTCGCCGACCCGGAAGGTGGCGTCGTGCCCTAGATTTGGAGACGACTCGCGCAGCCGCCGCTGAATATCGGCGAAGTCCTCAGGGTTCTCAGTGGGCGCATCACTGAGCTCTTGGCCGCAGTTGTTGCACTGACCAGGGTCATCTTCAATTGGGCTACCGCAGCGAAAACAGAGCATTTTGTTGAACGTACTTAGGGGATTTGGTTCCAAAAAAACAGCGTAAGCTGCCGTAGCACGGCGCTTACTGACAGACAAGGGGGGTTCTGCCCACAGATCAAAGAAATAGAATGAAGTCGGCTATCTGCACCGGAATGCGGGCAGATATTCTCGCTGACAGTGAGGGGGGATGCTAGCCGCCGGTATGTCCGAAGCCGCCGGCGCCACGGTCCGTATCCGATAGAAGCTCGACTTCTTCGACCTGAACCTGCGTCACGGGAGCCACCACCAATTGGGCGATACGCATCCCCTTTTCGATGGTGAAGGGCTCAGCGCCTAGGTTTATCAACGCGACCTTAACTTCTCCACGATAGTCTTCGTCGATGGTCCCGGGTGCGTTGACCACGGAGATCCCAAATTTAACGGCAAGCCCGGACCGCGGCCTAACCTGCGCCTCGTGCCCGGCCGGCAGCGCTATGCTCAATCCCGTGGGAACCAAAGTGCGTTCCTGGGGCTGAAGTAAAAGCGGAGCATCGATGGCAGCCATCAAATCCATGCCGGCGGCTCCCTCAGTCATATATCGAGGGAGCTGCGCCAGCGGGGACAGTCGTTTGACTTTCAGTTTCACACGAAGCTCTGGATATCTTCGGGCTTGGCGTCCAGGGCATCTTTGCGACTTAGTCGAATTTTGCCTTCGCGATCCGCCGGAACCACCTTGACGACGATTTCGTCGCCGACCTTGCAG
>Ga0257122_1001336_pt1 | contig 17635 bp, 17 predicted proteins | sample SI106_120metaG_FD_190146 | JGI IMG/M metagenome (GOLD analysis project Ga0257122, IMG submission 190146) | Marine microbial communities from Saanich Inlet, British Columbia, Canada - SI106_120 | ecosystem: Environmental > Aquatic > Marine > Inlet | place: Canada: British Columbia | collected... | reverse complement strand
GGTCTCCCCGACGGCCAATGCGGCAGTCGTCCCGGCACCGGCGACCTCTCCGAGAAGAGCGACCCAGACGAATTGATCGAAACCTTTGAAGAGATCCTCGCCGACAGTTTGTTTGAGACTGTAGAAGTACGACCAGGTGATCCGGCGACAGAAGGTGGCCACCCGCCGCTTCCCTGTACACCGAGTGGCGACAGTTGTTCCTTTGAGTTCTTTCTGGGTCCCTGGGTAGATCAGTTCACCATCTATTTCAAGATACCTGCATCTGACGCTGGCAACGGCTTGTCGGCCAGTCTCAGCCCTCCTGGCGTGAGCACACCACCCATCAATATCACGATGCCCGATGGGCCCCTCCAGGGCGTACCTGGGGTGGCTGGTGAATCACCAAGCAGCAGTTGGCGGATGCTGACGGGAATCGCTGAGCAGGCTGGCGACATCTGGAATGGTGTGTGGCGGATTCAGTTTGAAGGGCCTGGTGCCGCTGAAGCGAAGACCAATATTGAACTGTTTGAGGGAACACTCGGCGTCCGCCTGCTAGAGCAGACCATTGACAGGGCCGACCCAACCGGGTTCGGGACGGTAGGACTTGAACTTTGGAATGAGGACACTAGTGAGACCTCGACCTGCAACAAGACGAACTACCCCCTCATATTGAGTTTCACTGGCACCGGAATTCTGGGGACAGTCACTGGTTCAGCTGAGTTCAAACCAGACGAGGCATGCATAGTCCATCCCAGATTCCTGTTGGATCTGCTTACTGCTGACACAACTAGAGACGCCGACCACATTGACTTTGTGGTGACTCCGTCTCTGCGGGCCGTTGAACACCCAGCGGTGCCGCTCCTCGAGTTTGGCCCGAGCCACTTGTCGCTCTCCTTGGAAAACATGTTGACAGCGGTACTCGCTGAGGGAAGCCAGCTCGACCGGACCAACAGTTCCACATTCGAGACCGTAGGAATCGAGTTGACTACTGGTGGCCGTACGATTGCCTGCGACAGCAGCAGTCGATATCCCGTCAACCTGGTATTCACTGGCAGCGTTGGTGATCTCCAGCCAATTACGGCTTCTGGGAGGTTTGTGCCCGGGCAACCGTGCACCGTGCCAGCTGAATTCCTCCACAAACTTGCAACAACCGGGTCCGGCAAGGATTCCTTGAGTGTCACGTTCGATGTGACGCCCTCCATGGTCGTTGACCCTGCATTGCCACCCCTCGAGTTCAAGGCGAGCCCAGTTTCAATCTGGTTACAAGACGCCTTGATCGTCAGACTTTCCGATGGAAGCCGACTCGACCGCGCTGATCCAGAAAGTTTCAACAACATTGGCCTGCAGCTCTTCCTGGGAAGCCAGAGATTTGATCCGGCGGCAGGCACTCATGTAACCCTCAGTTTCTCGGCCGACCTGAACGGGAATTCAGTTACTGAATCGATCACCTACACCGCTGACGAGCCGTTTACGGTCCCATCGGGCTTCCTTCAGAGGGCCCTGAGCGATGGATCCGGCCTCAACCTGGTCCGGCTCTCAATCCAGGTGACACCATCGGTTGAGAGTTCCAACGATGACCCAGATCGTTACCCGACCTACGAACCCAGCACCATCCATGTCTGGCTCCACGATCATCTCGATGTTCGCCGTGTCGGTGACTCGGAACTTGATCGTGATGACAGCCGCAGTTTCGCCGACATCGAAGTGGATCTCCTCATCAACGGTCAGCCGCTCTCCGACACAGACGCCCGGGTGGCCCTCGAGTTTGCTGCCACAGTCAACGGCAACTCTGTTGCAACTTCGCGTTCATACCCAGTTGGTGGTCCGTACTTGGTCCCGCACGGGCTCTTCAAGGACCTGTTCGAGGTGGCATCCGACACGGATTTGCTGTTGCTGTCGGTCAACGCATCGCCAAGGGTGACCGTTGACGGGTCTGTGCACCCCGGCTACGGGCCGAGCGTCCTTCAGTTCAGTGTGAGAACCGGGGAGGGGTTCCCCAGAATCGTGAGCATTTCCGCAACTGACATCAACGACACTGGGAATGCCACCTTGACTGTCGAGGTTGTCGGCCCAAATGATGGCACAGGCAAACTGGATATTCGCTCTATTAGTGGCCTACCGGCCGACCTTCCGGGAACTATCACGCTCACAGAGCCGAAGTCGTGTGAGATCCCAAGCAAGGAACGCGCATACTGCACGGTTGAGCTGAGCGCCTCATTTACAGCAAACCGGACGGTTGAGCTAGACGTTGACCTGGCATTGTCCGGAGACCGTACGAAGGTGCCGGGACGAATCATCCAAGACTCGGTGTCGGTCAAGCCGTTCAAGATGAGCCGACCCCTGAACACGGCGAACTTCATCACAAGACTTCTCTTGCTTCTAGTTCTGTTCGTCGCCGTCCAGGTATTCCTTCGCGTCCTCTTTACTACCCGTCTCGCAAGGTGGGAGGCCCTCGAGATTGCTAGTCGGTGGTCGACTCTCCGGGTAAGGATCAACAAGGACGGTTACGTAACTGCCGAGGGTGGAGGCCAGATGACTGTTGACCCGGCATCCACCATGTTCGCCACCGAACTTGAGAACCGCTCCTCCTCAGCCCAACTCGGCGACATTACGTTCAGTATCAGTTGGATGCGAACCTTCCTAGGCGAAACGCGAACCAGTCGCTTTGTCCGAAGTCAGCGGGCCGTGATTGGGGCATCGTCATCAACAAATCACTGCATCGCTCCCGAAGGCATGGACCTGAGCTCGAAAGAGACTCTTGGGATCGGTTTGGTTGGAACCCAGTTCCTTCACTCCTGGGTCCTGCAGGTGTCTGAAAGATCACTCGAGTCGCTGGCCGACGGCGAGATCGTATCAGCCGACCTTCTGGTCATCTTCAGCCCGTTCGACGAGGGTGGCTCATCGGCTTTCGATCAACTGGAAGAGATCTCGGAAGGTGTCACCGACGTTGCGGGTCGCGAGATCCCCAACCTGATCGAACACGCCACAAGTAATGCCAAGGAGTCAAGCGAGAACCTCGCAGAGAACGGCCCTGACCAAGACGACGGCGACTGGTCTGATGATCCATCCGACGAAACCGACCCGTTTTCTTTTCCTCCATCGACGCCGCCAACTGCGGGCCAGTCCGGTGAATCCTCGACGACTGACGACTGGCTTTCAGATGCGGACGACCCGTTCGCATAACGTGACAACCAACTCACCAAACACAGAAAAGAGGCACCCATGCTTCGACCAGTGATCATGATCGGTTGCGGAGGATCCGGACAAAAGGCCGTCCGGTACATCAGGGATGCCGTCAGACGTCGACTGGAACACAGCGGCTGGGAGGGCGACTTTCCCAAGGCCTGGCAATTCATAGGTCTTGACACACTCAACATCCAAGAATCGCCTGGCGAAATCCCGACAATGCCAGCGTCCGACTACAAGAGCATCGCACTCCAGTTCGGCACATTCTCCGAACTTAATGATGCTCTCCTGGCCCAGCACTCACCACAGGACGGACGCGGATACAAGGAATTGATCGGCTGGCGACCTCAGGCCGAGCAGGTGAACGTTCCGTTGCGAAATGGCGCAGGCCAGATGCGGGCAGTTGGTCGCACTGCTGGTGTTGTGAGTCTGGGGACGGTAGTCCGACCGCGGATCAAGGATGCGTTCGGGGCATGCGATGCTGGTGGACCCGAACTTCAGCAAGTCTCTGAACTTCTCGGTGTGCCCGTCCCACCTGGTACCACCGTGCCGGATCCGATCGTGGTGGTGCTTGGTTCAATGGCAGGTGGTACCGGCGCCGGCATTCTTCTTGATGTCATCGACCTTGTCCGCAGAACCGATCGCCGGGGAGCGTTCCCGATTGCTGTCATCTTCACTCCAGACATTTTCAACTTCGCTGCCAACGACGCTATGTCTGCAAACGGGCTGGCCATGATGTCCGAGTTGATGTCTGCCTACTGGGACGACGAGCGGAGCTACTCCGAACTGATCCCAGATGACGTCCGGGTAGACAACCGAGGCCCGCACTCGACCTTCCTCATTGGTCGCAAGAACCTGGGAGGCATTGACCTAAATAACTCTCGCAACGTCTACCGGGCTGTCGGCGAGGCGCTTGCTTCGTGGGTTAGTTCCTCGAGCGTCCAGGACTCCGTTTACAACTTCATCACCGTCAACTGGCCCATGAACGCCCCTGACAACATGGGCGGCTATCCGTTTGACCGCGTGCGGCAGCGGGGCGTGATCTCGTCGTTCGGCTCGTCGACCCTATCCATTGGGCGTGATCGCTTCCGCGAGTTCGTAGCAAAACTTCTCATGCGAGAACTTCTGGAGAACCTCTACGAGGGTCATCTGAAAAAGGCTCCGGCAGAGTTGGGAGAAGAAGCCAAGAACCTCACCGACGCGGCAGTTCTGGAAGCCTTGGTCACCCGACATAAGGCTGCCTTCATGCAAGCCTGCAAGTTGGACGAACGCGGGACCAACGCGAATCAAATCACAGACCGCTTCGCATCGAATTCGCTGGCAAGAGATGAACTCAAGCTCATCAAGGATGAGATGGTGGTCCCATTCGGATCACAGACTGGAACACCCGCCGACTGGCACACCCGGCTCAACTCCCAAGCACGGCAGGTGGCGCGACCTTCTTCTCAGCGTGCTGGATCAGGCTTCGAGGAGTTGCTCAGCATCTGGGGTCCCGACGTATTTGAACGGATCCTCCGCACCGCCTCGGACTACATCGGCAGGTACGGGCTGAAGGTCGCTGGGGAGCTTGTTCGAACCACGATGACCGAGGTTGCTCAAGTTTCCGCTGAAGTGCATCAAGAGGCTCATACGGACCGGCAACAGGAACAGCAGTTCCGCGAGGAGGCAAGAAGCACGCTTCGTAACGCTGGAACGAAGGACTCCATCAACTTCATGGCTGCACCAGTCCAAGCTGCACTCAATTCATTCGCCAAGTCGATCTTGGCGAATTGGCGAGCCGAGCGACGTGAGCGCACGGCAGCTGCCATGGAGGCACTCTCCATTCAGGTTCTTGGGACACTTTCCCTTCAGATAGGCCAGGCTCACGGACGAATCCACGAGATGGTAAGTCGAATCGACGGCGAGCCCGCACTCGTTGACACCTGGCCGACCTACCGGGGAGGAGTTCCTGAAGGATTCCTTCCGTCGCCTCTGGAGTTCTATCTCGAAGAGGCAGAGTCATGGCCCGGAGCGCTTGAGCGGCTGGCAGCAGAGGCAATTGAACTCTCGGTCGATGTCGGATATCAGCCAACCGATCCCATCGACGCCACTCGCTATCTGATCAATTCCGGTGGCTTCCCGGCCGATCAGTACCACGAGGTTCGGCCGGTTGCATGGATCACTGACAGCACCAGCCATGAACCACAGTGGACACCTGGCAGGAGTCCACAGATCGAGGTGGCCAGCGAGTACGAGCAAATTGCAGACCGGATCTCGTCCTGGATGAATCGTCCGTCCAGCCCGATGGCCAGATACTTCGGTGAGGGTTTACGTGAATACCTAAACTCCAGCGATCGCTTTGGCCAACCGGTACGTGACCATACAGACCGACTCCGTTCGTTCAGGCTGAAACTGGATGAGGCACGTCAGCAGTCTCAGCCATTGATTGAGTTGGATCTGGCTCTGAACGCCGTGGTCCACACAAACCATCCACAGATAGGCGTGATGCCGCTGGTGCAGGGCTTTCCCTTCCCTCTTGGCCATCCCGCCAGGGCGATCGTCGAAGAGGTCATGGGCAATGAGGGTGCCCACTTCACCGACGTTGAGCGCGAGTCTGTCCTCCTGTCATCTTTCATTGAATACCCCGTTCATCCAATGGTGGTGAGTTCGTTCGTTCAACCACTTGGCACCGTGCTCAACTCCATCGGCAACGACGAAGCTCAACTCCGAGGTGCATTCTGGCTGTGGCGCAGGACAAAGATTCTTGAGAACTTCATTCCCCTCCCTGATGAAACTCGACTGGCGATCATGCGTGGGTTTGCCGTCGCTCGCATGCTTGGATACATCACTGCTGATCCATCTAGACAGGTCAGCATTACCGGCACCTCCGGGCCGCTGAGGTTCCAGTTTCCACTGCTTACCGATGTCAGCCAGGACAACGTTCTTCCCGCCCTGTTGGAGTCATTTGGCCTCTGCTTCGGGAAAGTCGCGACGGAGCATTTGGCAGCATTCGATGCTTTTTCCCGTCTCTACCAACTCGGAGAAGGGACGGGCCATCTCTACGTGCTCGCCGAGGAGGCTGAGAAATTCCTTGAAACCGGTGTCATCCCGTTCACTCCTGAAGATGCCTCACGACATGCGAAGGCCCAGGCGGACACCGAAGAGGAACGCAGTCGTAAGTTGCAGGAGTATCTGGAGGCGAACCTCAAGCGATTCAGAATGCTGGAATCCAGGTCATTCACTGGCCAGGAAAGCCGGGATCGCTTCGGTACTGTAACCCCTGAAGACACACTCACTGTTGAGTTGGTCAAGGACCTGATCGTCGCCTACGACGCTGTACTCAACGCAATAGTCACGCGCAGTAGCGGAGGCGTCGTGTGACCCACCACTTGACCATCATTGCCGGAGCCGGTGGTGGCTTGACTGAGGCATTCTGCCAGTGGGCCGAAGCCGATCTCATGGATGCGACTGCATTCGTTGACCTGGGTGATGCATCAGTTGGACTTGATACTTGTGTGCTTTGGGCACGATCCGGGTCCACCTCCAAGCTGACCCTTGAAGAGGTTCTGACCAGCGAGATGTGGCCCGCTGTGAGTTTCGTGTCGGTGAGAACAGGCCAACTCAGTTCGCTCGAGAGTTCAACTGTCACGGTCGAGGCAGCAATTCTGGATGCGGTCCGTTCATCCTTCTTGGGCGATTGCGACTTTCGCGCTTTTACGGTCGGGATTGCGGAACCAGATGGCTCCTTCGGTGCCAACCTGTTTGATCCAAACTGGGATCTCCATCTTCTGCATGACCCAATTCTGATCGCAGACGCCGACGTTGCGGTACTACCTATACGAGACCGCGACCGCCCTTTGACATGTCTCCTAACCGCACTCCTTGCAACTGGTGGTTTTCGTTGGCAAACGGAACCACTCATCGATTTACACGATGATCCTGCCGGACTAGTTGTTCCCGCCAGAGTCGTTAGAGCACAACTAAGAATTGTCAATGCTGGAAAGTTCATCGATGACGTGCTCGCTGGAGCGTTTCCAAAGAGCGGCCCCTGGATAGTGCCTTCAGGAGTCTCGGCTATCGGTGCGCCAGACGGTTCAGCAGTAGATCGAGAACTGGCAGACAGAATCGGCTCTGCAGTCGGATTCAAGTTCCGTCCATTCCAACCACCCCGCCTACCTGCGCCAGAACAGATCGGCATTCTGGCTGGGCTCCAGCTCTTCACACGCAACTTTGTTGCGGCGGCCCGCAAGGCCCCGATTCTCGTAATCGACAGGTTCACGACGAAGATTGGCGAGGGAATCGCCGCTGCAGCTCAGCAGTTGACCTTCGGCGACCAGTCCTCAGTGGTCATGCGATTTCGACCGGGCCTCTCCAGCGGCGACACAGATGATCTATTGCTCCGCCTTCGGGAAGTCGGGATGCCCGACACAGGTCTGCCAGCGATTCCCGACCCTCACCCGTGGACGTTGTTGTGCGAAGCCTCCTTTGGCCTGATCGATGGCGGAGATCTTCCGGATGGTGTGCCAACGCCGATGCGTGACACTCAGCGCCTGCTTTATCTGAATCCCACATCGGTCGGACCACCTCCAGATGACTCAAGCTTTGGAATGTCTTCTATCGAACTCGATCTTCTCGGCCTCGACCAGGACCTCGAGCACATAGAACCAATGGACATCGAAAATGCGCGTGCTCTGGACTGCGCCCTATCCCAAGTGTCGCTACCCAATGAGAAGACCAGCAATGACCCCAGTGCGACACAAGGATCATCCGCCACCCGATCTACGGCTGAGAACGGGGAGGAGGACAGAGATACAGGGCCGGAAATTCACAGGCCCGACCATCCAGAGTTCGATCCCACCAACTACCAGCCCTTAGCGGCCTTCTATCAGGGCCCAGCCCCTCAGACACCAGAAGAATACAAGGCTGGCCAAGTTCTCCATGAAGAAGCGCTGCGCGAACGCGTTCCGATTGATGGTCCCTGGCAAGCCGACAATCGTTGTGACCACTGCGGAACCTCCTTCTATCACGGTGTCTGTTACCTATATGAGCCAACTGAAGAACTTGTCCACATCGGACACATATGCGCCAAGAAATCCTCTCTACGACGTCTCGAACAGGACCCTTCGCAACTGATCATCCAATCCTTACAGGACCGATGGCAACGGTGGCTGGTCTCCCGGCGAAACTGCCTCCTCTGGCAGGTTGGAACTCACCTAGCGGCCGCAATTGACAACGCCCGACAGGGGTTGGCAGATGGAATGGCCGAACGAGAGGCACCTGACCGGTCAACCGAAGATGTAGAGATGGCCCAGGCGAAGCTCCGACTTGCCACCATCCGGTCAATGGTCGCAAGCCTTCTCGCCGGCGCCGCGACGATTGCCAGTTTCTTCTTTGTCCTTATTCCACTTCTCTGGGTACTGGTTCCATTTGCTGGGGCGCTCCTTGCCCTTATCACTCGTGGCACCTTGCTTACCAGAGAACTTGCACGTGTGCAGACCCGCCAAGCGGCTGGCCATCGGACCCGTCAGATCGCCCTGTTGAAGATTCAACACAGTTCGACTGAGTTGGCCCGATTGGTCAACGCTCGAACCCAGTTTGCTGACTGGCAGGAAATGATCAGAACCGTCGTCCACCGTCCCTACGGCCGGCTTGACTCGACAAATGCCGAGGGTTCGATTGCCGGTTCCGTATCTCGGCCCCAGTCATTCGTCCACGGGCGAGCTGACCCGACCCAACAACAACTACGGGCCGTTCAGAGACATGCCCGGCAGATGACGTTTCGCAACGGATGGCTGAATACTGTGTTTCTTGAGATGAAGCAACAGTGGCAGATGGACTATTCAGAGGATGTGCTTTGGGCAGCGGAACGTGCTCCGGAACCCGAATCCGACAACAGCCCACCAGGAGCCATAAGAGCCCACATTCCAGGCACCAACGAACCTGTCTATTCCCCCCGCGAGGACTTCCGGAGTCGCATGCTTGGTGGCCAACTCCAGCCAGCTGTAACCGCTGTCCTCACTGAGGTGATTGTGGACTGGCTGTCTGACATGTCGCTCGACGAACTGCTGTCCCCGGTTTCTGTTACTGGCCCCGGGCGTGCGCTGAACGGCCAGTTGCCAGAATCGTTTCTTCGCGGCCTGGCTATACCGCTTGAGGAAGTCCCCCTCCTTCAGCCTCAGGTATTCAGCAACGATCCTGATGCGCTGCACCTGAGGCTCCACAATTTGGACAGTTCTTATCCGGCCGAACCCGATGTCTCTCCACTGATTGATCCTGAGACCGTAAGTCCTGGTCGAGATCTCGTTTTCGCATCTTTTAGAGTCGTGCTCTCTCCTCCCATTCCTCCCAATTGGCTGGCCGGATACACAGGAACGGGTGGCGAACCGCGTTCTGAGACGACGGACGGAAACACCACCGACGGACCGACTGACGATGCGTCCCCGGTCGTGTAGGCGCACCGACACATGACTCCCAACTTGAGTAGTCCGATCTGGATAGACCTCACCGACCCGAGTGAAGACGCTCTTCTGAGGGCCCTACCCAGCGATCTTCACCCAATCGCAGATGGTCGACTCCGCTTAACTAGGTCCTACCACGATCAAGTATTCCCACGAAACGAGGTCGCGCCTGAGTTTCAGGGCGTCGTCGATCTCGTAGACACCCCCCATCGTCCTCGATCTCGGCAGCAGAGGGCACACTGTCCTTGCCTGTCAGTTAGCGACTACTCCCCCTCGCTGACCAGGACACCTGTCCAAACTCAGGCTGAACCACGCACGTGATCTCGCGATCACGAAGCCTCTTCCAAGAGTCCTCAGTGGGATGAAGATAGGCCCCGTACCACTCTGAGTATTCATAGTCCAGGCCTACATAGCCCTTGAACCTCCCGACACATCCCTCTTCAGCCATTCGAACGACCGCGTTCATACCTGGCCACTCCGAGCCCGGAACATCAAACAACGAATAGACCTCAGAGCCATGAGGACTATTGCAGGCCACGATTTCTACATCTGCAATTTCAGCACCATCAAAGCCTCCATTGAAACAATCTCCGACACTTAGGGAGAAGACATTTCCCTGCCCACATCCTGATAGTCCAGTAGCCCCGATGACCACCGCACACAACACCGCAACCGTCCTTAGAGCCATGCCCCTAGACCTCAACCCCACATGAACTGCAATAACGTGAATCGTCAAGAACCTCCGTATTACAAGATGCACAGAACTGAGAGCTGGCTCGCGGACTGACCCGAGACAACTCTCTGGTTCGCCTCGCTGGCCCTAGGAGAAAGACCAGGCCAACGATCCATCCGAGACCAAAAGCCCAACCGATCAAGATTCCCCAGAACCATCCCCACTTCTTGGTCTTTGCCGCACGATAAAGGCCATAGAAAGTAGACCAGATGAGGCCAATGAAGAATCCGACAACAAGGACAACAATGAGGAACTCGTTGCTACTCAGGAATGCGATCACAAGATCAAGTTAGATCACCAGACCGATCGCTGCTCAGGAACTTACCGCCCCTAGTACGGACGCATCGCCGCTCACTTGTTGTCATCGTCGCCAACCAACTCCAACCGAAGTTCGTAGGCAGCGTCCTGAGCCCGTCTGGGTGGTGGCGGGTTTGCGATCTGGTTCTGCCGGTACCACTCTCCCTTACGAACGGCGAGCGGCGAGCGGCGAGCGGCGAGCGGCGAGCGGCCCACCCTTTACCTCGATTACCACTATTCCCTGAAGGTCGTTGATCAACAGAACATCGACCTCGAACGGGCGTCGCTCATTGATCAAATCAAGGCGTGGAATGATCAGCCAACTGTCCTTCAGCGTCGACTGGAACGCCCTGATTACCCGGCGCTCCGAGGCCGGCATCTTGTCGAGTGGAATGTCCTCTGGGATCAAGAGGCCCATGGCCTGCTCACCACTCGAGACGGGAGGCCTCGCACGTCCAGAGGCCCTCCTCGAGCGACACCCACTCGCCTATCAGCTTGAACGGGTCATTCCGGCTCGGTACAGGGGCCTTGCCACCCATCAGTTGCCAGAGGCCGCTGCCACGGAGGCCGTCAATGGCATCCATGTACCTGAGGATTTCCGCCCTCTCCTCGTCGGTTTCAAGAGGCGGCGCCTCGTCGGCGAACAGGTCGGGGGTATCGGTTGTCATTGTTTCTCCTCATCAACCCGGTGTTGCCACCGTGCCCACCTCGGGGTCGGTTGGCGGACCGTCACAGGGCCAGGCCCCTCGGATCCTCTGAATGAAGACACCGCCCACTGGCGGTGCTGTTGAACGAGATCAGTTCGATACTGCACACCTAGGAACCGACGTCGGTCCCTAGGTGTGCACCAACCACCTCCTCATCGAACCTGGCATTGCCACCGTGCATCGCTGCCGGTTGGCGGCCTGTCAAAGGGCCAGGACCCTCGAGACCTCTGGATGAATCAGGCGTCATTGCAGCGTCTCCTGTTGCCTCCTGCGGGGAGGCCCGTAGCCCGCCTGACACCCTTAAGCACGTCTACTGATCAACACTGGGCTGGTGCGAACTCCCCTGTACACCGGTCTTAGTGTTATCGCCGCTGCCCTACTATTTTCCCTACTGGTTGATGAGTCTGACGGATCTCAACTCAAGTTCGATCCGAGAAATGCCACATACCATGTGGACTGCACAAGTCCATGGGAGGACGAAGACGGGCCAGTTCCCTTCGTCGACGGCGCCTGGCAAGACACCGTCCATCCAGACGACCATCTTGATCGTCCCGCCAGCATTGCGTACGTCAACGAAGTTGCAATAACTGAACTGGTAGAGGTGTCACCGGGTCCAGAGGTCGCTGTCGGAATCTATTGCAACTCCGGTGGTTCGCATTCGACATTTGAGGTGCAGGTATTTGCCGGGGACTCCAGTGAGGCAATGCGACTGGGCCAGGTGCTCCACGGGTACCTAGAGTGGGCGGGCGGGTCGTGGCCTGTGGTTCAGACAAAGCGGCGCCGATGGATGCCTAGTGACCCTCACTGCTGTCCTTCAAGATTCGTTCTCACCAATTACGAATGGCGAGACGATCGCTGGGTAGAGACCTCTGCAGAAGTGTGGGCGAAAGAATCGGATACCTCAGGGTCCTAGAGAGTCACCGGCGTCTCCCAGAACTAACGTCTGTCACCCCTTCCCGCAGGCCGAGAGGGTAGGGCGACACCGGAGCCCCAAAGTTTATCTCAGTAATGGATCGGTATCTGTTCCATCAGTGAGGTGAGACCTTGTTTCCTTTATGTCGCCTGCTCCGGGGGGCGCACAACTATAAGTAAACCCAAGTCTTTCCTGACGGCGTGCAACATCCGCCGACACAGGGACATGACAGAGACATGGAGACTTCACCGAACACCGCCGCCACCGACGTCAGGCGCTCCGCCTGACCAGACGGAGCGGCGCCCTAGTCGAAGATCACTCCGGCGACCAGTAGGAAATTGGGTTCTGGCTTCCCGAGGAGAACTCGACACGCCGACCGAGTGTCCCGACCCATTCTTCGAAAATGGTTCCTTCGGTTAGTGGGGTTGCAGCAAAGGCACGTCGCCCATCTTCACGTTGGATCCAGTCACCGATGGCTACGACACCGCGTGTGACGCCCTCATGGACTGCGACCGCGTGCCGTATCCCTTCTCTTCGTATTCGGGACGGACTGATCCTCCACCAGGCGCGCGTAGCGTCCGCTAGTTCGTCTGGAGTTATTCCCTCCTTGTAACCGTTACCTATCCGGACGACGCCAGGTTCAATCTCGATGACCTCGTCTCGCCAGGTCCCTAGCCGGATCAGGACTACCGGAGGAGCCCCTGGATCGACCGGCTGGGCGCCGTAACGAGCGGCTAACTCAGCGAGCTGAGAACGGCCTTGGTCGGTGTCGTGTCCTGCGACCGCATTGGATAGGTCGTCGAGACAATCGATTAGTGCCGCCTCGATCAGAAACGCCTCGGCCTCCTCGATGCCGTGGCGGACTATGTCTATACGTGGTTCATGGCCGGAGCATCGGATCTCTCGAATCCGAGCGACCTTGTCAGATCGGGGACCAGAATCCGCCCTCAATAGAGCCTCGCGACCGTGAGACAAGAGGCGTTGGCCGGTCCCTTTGCCGACGTAGAACACTGCGTCATCGCGAGGATCGACGAGCGCGTACACGTAGAACGGCCCCATTCTTTCCGCGACCTCTGGGGGCAGGGCCCTCTCAGGCAGCAAGGTCACTTCGCCTCTGGTTCGATCGTGTAGCCGTTGACCTCCACGACAACCACGCTACGAGCCGACCACCAACCCCGCCAGAACGGCCCAATCTGGCACCCCTGTCCTGACTACCATCGGTGGTGCGCCAGCCGGTGACTCTGCCCGGTTTACTTATAGGGGCCCTCCCTGGGGGGCGTACAACACCTAACACACTCCGGTGCGACTCCTTCGTGGTACCCACAATTCTTGCACCACCCTAATTGAGGGTCAAGCCATTCGACTGTTGAGTGATTCGATCTCGGCTTGGAGGGCTGCTATGTCCTTCTCGACAGCCGAAACCCTCTCTTCAAGGGTCTGATCGGGGACCACGGTCATAGCTCCCAGCTCGAAGACACCCACACGAATCATGCGGTCAACGTCTGGGCCGGGGCACGTCGTTGGCTTCAGGACGAGGCGGATCCACCCCTCAGGATTCGCTACAAACCCACAGCAGTAGCACCGTACTCAGCCTGAGCGGTCGTGAACCCCTCGTACTTCAACTGCTCAACCAACCCACTACGAGAAAATGCTGAGTACTCCAAGTAACTCGCTGCACTCAAAGCAGCCTGTTCGTTCCAGTCGGCATTCTGGGCATCAGTGCCGTACTCAGCCTGAGCGGTCGTGAACCCCTCGTACTCCAACTGCTCAACCAACCCACTACGAGAAAATGCCGAGTACTCCAAGTAACTCGCTGCACTCTCACGGGCGTTCCGCTCACCAGCGGACTCCGAGACCGTGGTCGTAGGTGCCACCGTCGTCGTAGGTGCCACCGTCGTCGTAGGTGCCACCGTCGTTGTAGGTGCCACCGTCGTTGTAGGTGCCACCGTCGTTGTAGGTGCCACCGTCGTTGTAGGTGCCACCGTGGTCGTAGGTGCCACCGTGGTCGTAGGTGCCACCGTGGTCGTAGGTGCCACCGTGGTCGTAGGTGCGACCGTGGTCGTGCTGGCCGGGACAGCCGCCTCCTCAAGTGTTGCAGCACATCCCGCCAACAAGGTACCTGCCAGAAGGAGTTGAACAAGTCGTCTCATGCCTCTCTTCTACCACAAGGGCTTCCCTTTGACTCTTGAACGCCGCACCGCCACTGAAGGCGTCGAACTCCGCACCGAAGGCGACATGCTCGTCGCCATCGGCTATGCCGCCACGGTCAATCGCCTGTCATCCAACCTGGGCGGCTTCGTCGAACGGGTGGCCCCCGGCACGTTCGCTTCCACGCTCAAGCAGGCCGACGTGACTACTCTCTCCAAACACGAGTCGGCCAACCTCCTGGGCCGCTTTTCGACGGGCACGCTTCAAGTGTCCGCAGACGACCACGGTCTCCACTACGAGATCGACCTGCCCGACACCACATTGGGTACGGATGTGGCCGAGTTGCTCCGCCGGGGCGACATCTCCGGCTCGTCGCTCGGGTTCCGCAACATCGACAAATAGTTGAGCCGTCCCTCTACGCCGATACGAAAATGGCCGAACTGGCTACGGGTAACACGACCGTCGCGTTCGGAGACTTCAACCGGGGCTACTTCGCCCGCATCGGCAGAGGCATCCGGGTCGAGCAGACCGACGCCGACAAGTGGACCACTGACCTCGCGTCGGTCCGCTTCATCGTGCTCTGCGGCGGTGTCCTCGTAGACACCAACGCCGTCCGCAAGTTGGTCCAGGCATAGCCCTGACCACTTCATCCAGGTCGGGTCCGGGGCCTAACGGCCTCGGGCCCCTTCGGGCCCCTCTACCAAGGAGACCCACTTTAAAATCAGACTTCTCACGTCCATCTCTGCCGCCCACGGCTCATTCTCGCCAGGCGAGGAGACCGACTGACCCGACAAAGCCGACGCCGAACGCCTCGTCAAGGCCGGGTTCGCCGAGAAGGTCTCAGCCTCTCGACGCCCCAAGATCGAGAAGGCCACCAAGACCTCTCACGTCGAAACTGCAACCGCCTGACGCCTCGTCGAACCGGGAGCGCTATAGGCCATCAGGAAAGTAGTGCTTGCGCCAGGACTGGTACATGAACGTGATGACGAATGGTGCGGCGACGATCAACAAGAGCAACGGAGCGCCGTCCCATTCCTCCAGACGCTGGGGCCACGGTCGGCGATCTGGCAAAGGTACTGGGCAAAAGGACTCCTGGACAGAACTCTGAGATTCCCGCAACCATTGATCCGAATGAAGGACGCTCACGATCTTGCGGAAATCACAAGAACCCCCCCGCTCCAGGGCACTAGTCAGCGTGTCAGCGGTGCTAACGCACTTGCTCTGAGCCGATGCTTTGCTTCCACAGATGTCATAAATGTCACTGACCTCAGCGCTGCTGAGTTCGCCGCCTGTACCACCGCAACCAAGTGCCACCACCACAGTCAGTGCACTGAACCAGACCTTCCAGTTGATCACGCCTTCCAGTATCACCCACTGGGGACAACTCGTCACTTCAACTATTGGAGATGTCTATGGCGTACTTCGCCAAGGAGTCCGCCGACTCACGGCTACTGCTCCGCAACTCAGCAGAGATCCTCTCGGTCACCTTCTACTCGGGTGAGACCGCTACCGACGCCGACGGCTCGGTCACGGTCGAGATCACCGACGAGGCAGGAGCGACCGTGGTGGCTTCGGGCACGGCAAGCACGTCGTCAGCGTCAGGTGTCTACACCTACTCTCTGGCTGGCCAGACTGACCTCAAGGCCCTGACCATTACCTGGTCGGGAATCTGGGGATCGAGCACCATGTCCTTCGTCACCGCCGCCGAGGAATCCGAAGACAAGAACGATAATGAGGAGTTCTTGGACGCTTAGGATTGCGATCACAAATGCACCCTAGACCAGCAAGTCGACAACCTCTCTGGACCTACTCCCATCTTGTCGGGCTGAGAGTGTTGTGGTTCAGGACATGTGCAAGGGGTTGTTCATGACATGTGCAAGGTCTGGTCGGCTGTGCTGGCGCGATGTCGAAACGTCAGTCAGTCATATTGTCGGTAGTGCTTGAGGGTCGGTCCCAGGCCGATACAGCCAAGCTGTATGAGGTGTCAGAGGCGACAGTGTCGCGTTGGGTTGCGCGTTATCGAAGCGATGGCGTCACCGCTTTTGAACCCCGATCTCGGCGTCCTAAGAGGTCACCTTCCAGGCTTGCAGATGTCGTGATCAAACAGGTCCTGAACCTGCGGGCCGAACTGACAACCCAGGGCCTCGACGCGGGAGCGGCCACCATTGCCTGGCACCTCAAAGACCGCCACGACACGACAGTGTCGATCTCAACAATCCGCCGTCACCTCATTTCAGCCGGACTCGTCACACCAGAACCGAAGAAACGCCCCAAGAGCTCCTACATCCGGTTCCAAGCCGACCTCCCAAACGAGACATGGCAAACCGACATGACCCACTGGCGACTCGCCAACGGCAACGACGCCGAAATCTTGTCCTGGCTTGATGATCACTCCCGCTACGCCCTGTCAGTCACCGCACACAACCGGGTCAACACAACAATCGTTGTTGACCAGTTCGACAAAACCGCAGGCCAACACAGTCACCCAGCCTCGGTGCTTTCCGACAACGGCCTCTACTACACCGCCCGATTCGCCCGCGGAGGCGCCTCGGGACCAAACCGATTCGAACAACACCTCACCAACCTGGGCATCCACCAAAAACACTCCAGACCCAACCACCCCACCACCTGCGGCAAAGTCGAACGCTTCCAACAAACCCTCAAGAAATGGCTACGAGCCCAAACACCGGCCGCCACCATCACCGCCCTACAGGTCCTCCTCGAACGTTTCATCCACACCTACAACACCGATCGCCCCCACCGGGCGTTGGGCACCACACCAACAACCGCCTACAACCGCCTCCCCAAAACCGGACCCACCGGCACCAAACCCCAACTACGCATCCGCCACGACCGCGTCGACAAGACAGGATCAGTAACCCTGCGCTACCACAGCCACCTCCACCACATCGGCATCGGACGCCCACACGCCGGCACCCAAATCACCCTCCTCATCGCCGACCGAGACATCCGAATCATCAACACCCAAACAGGCGAACTCCTCCGCCACCTCACCCTGGATCCCACCCGCGACTACCAACCACAAAAACCAAAAAACCTGAACCCCTGAGGGTTCAGGCCCTGCACATGTCTCGCGACATCACAATGGTCGGGCTGAGAGGATTTGAACCTCCGACCTTCGGTCCCCCAGACCGACGCGCTAACCAAGCTGCGCCACAGCCCGCTGTGGAGCGGTCACTCTAGCGGCGGGCCTCCCCCGGGCACGCTCAGGTGA
>Ga0257122_1001335_pt1 | contig 17657 bp, 16 predicted proteins | sample SI106_120metaG_FD_190146 | JGI IMG/M metagenome (GOLD analysis project Ga0257122, IMG submission 190146) | Marine microbial communities from Saanich Inlet, British Columbia, Canada - SI106_120 | ecosystem: Environmental > Aquatic > Marine > Inlet | place: Canada: British Columbia | collected... | reverse complement strand
CAGCGACGAGTTCTCCGACGTTTCGGATCATTTTCCCATCAAAGCCGAGTTCTTACTCGAATAACGACGCGCATCCTCCCGTCAGCCTCCGCTCTCGGTGGCATATCCGCCAGATTTCCTAAAATTTTCCGCTTTCATCGAATAAAACGGATCGACGTGCCGCCCTCCGTTGTCTATATTGCCGGCCCATGGAATGGATTCGTTCCCTAGACGTCGGGTTAATCGTCTTCGCGGTACTCGGCCTCGGCTTTATCTATTTGATGATCGCTGCGCTAAAGCGTCAGCGACAGCGTCGCATTGGCAGCGACGACACGGAAGATACGCCGAAGCTCGACGAAGCAAAGCCAAAGGATAAGCTCGGCAAAGCTGCGGCCCGCAAGGCTGCCAAAGCTGAGAAGGTCGCCGCCAGGCGAAAGGCGGCCGCTGACAAACGAGCCGCGGCAAAGGCGAAAGCGGCGCCCGACAGCGACATTCCCGAGGAAGCTCCCGACGACCTCTCCGTCGCCGAACTACCCACCGACCAAGAAGAAGAACGTATGCAGCAGGGTCTGGCCAAGACCCGCGGCGGCTTCATCTCCAAACTCGGCAAGCTCTTTAAGGGAAAGCAAATCGGCGAGAATCTCCTCGACGAAATCGAAGAGGTTCTATTTACCGCCGACATTGGTGTGCAAACCGCGAATCAGCTCATCGATGGTCTACGCAAGAAGCTGAACAAATCCGAACTGAAGGATCCAGAGGCGATCTGGAGCCATCTGCGTAGCTGCTGCGAAACCATGGTGTCGTCGGTTACGGCCGATCCCCTAACCTATCGCTCCAAGAACGGCATGCCTTTTGTGTTGCTCGTCATCGGTGTCAACGGGGTCGGCAAGACCACCACCATCGGCAAGCTCGCCTCCCGCATGAAAGCCCAAGGGCTCAAGGTGATGCTCATCGCCGGTGACACATTCCGTGCGGCTGCGGTAGACCAGTTGAAGATCTGGGGAGATCGTACCGAAACCCCCGTGGTCACGGGCAACGACGGCGCCGATCCCACGTCCGTGATGGTCGATGGATTGAAACAAGCGAAGGCCGAAGGCTACGATCTCGTCATCGCCGACACCGCGGGGCGGCTGCATACCAAGGCCGACCTCATGGATGAGCTGGAGAAGATCGGTCGCGGAATCTCCAAACAGGTGGACGGGGCACCGCACGAGACCTTTCTCGTGCTCGATTCCACCACCGGCCAAAATGCCATCACCCAGGCGAAACTCTTCAAAGAGGCGATGGATATCACCGGCATCGTCTTGACCAAACTCGACGGCACGGCCAAAGGCGGCGTGCTCTTGGGTATTTGCAACGAATTAAAAGTGCCCATCCGCTACGTGGGGATCGGTGAACAAGTAGAAGATCTACGCGTTTTCTCCTCAGAAGCATTTACGAATGCCCTCTTTGAGAAGAGACCGGATTGAGGGTGGTGGGGTAATGTGGGATAGCTCGGAATGGGGAGCTAAATAGATGTTTGGTATTAAATAGTTGGAACCAAGGGCATAGCCCAATGTTAATAGTTGATCGCTGGAAAATCCGTGTGCTATAGTCAGTCGCACTTTGCCGCAGGAAGCTAACCTGTTGTAATTACACGCAGTTTCAGCGATTAGCGATCATCACGTGAGGTTGGCATGACACGAAAACGCATCTGTACCACCTGCATCGCCGCACTATTGGCAGCGCTGCCGGTCACAGTACAGGCGCAAGCCGCCGATGACGGACTCCCTCCCGCCCCCCCAGAGGCGGCCCCCGCATCGGATAAAGAACTCAAGGCGAAGAAGTCTGACGTCGCCCCGGCCGCGCCCGATCCCAAGACCAAGAAACTTGGCAAGAAGCAAATGAGCTGGGACGACATCGTGGTTATGCCGCGAAAAGTCTTCATCAAGAAAGGTCGTTTTGAGGTGAGCCCCTATATCGGCAGCACCATCAATGACAACCTGATTCAGCACACGCTGATCGGCGCTGAGGTAAATTACTTCCTCACCGATATTCTCAGTATTGGCATCAACGCCAACTACTATATCGGCAGCGTATCAGATGCTGAATTCGCGACCCGCTATCAGTTCGGTCGTGTTCCCAGCTTGAACCGCTATCACTTCCACGCGTCGTTGAATTTTGCGTATGTTCCCTTCTACGGAAAGTTCGCACTGTTCAACAACAAGATTTTTCACTACGAGGTCTTTGCGTCCGGCGGCGTCGGCATCACCGGCACCGAGATTATTCCGCGACGCTTTAGCCACGACTCTTTCAGCAGTATCGCGCTCACCTTTCCCATCGGTTTGGGTGCACGCATCTTCATCAATCGCTGGCTGTCGGCCTTTGTCACGGTACGCGACCATATGATGATCGACCGCTTTGAGCCCACAGGCCGTTCCGCTACCAAGTGGGAAGGCAGTGGAGAACGGGCTGATACCCGCTTTATTAACAATGTTGTGATGACCTTTGGGGTAGGCTTTTTCTTCCCCATGGACTTCAAATACACCACCTTCCGCTAGGAGCCGGCCATGCAGAGATTTTGGATAAAAGTAGCCTGGCTAGCGATTATGCTCAATGGAAGCGTCGCCCTGGCCGCAGGCAGTGAGAACGATAACCCGCTCGATGGACAACCCGCCGTACGGCATAAACTTCTTCTGCGCGATATGCGCTTTGAGATTGGTCCCTCTTTCAACTTCACCCTGAATCGCGCGTTTCGGCACGCTTTTCTGATCGGATTGAAGGCGGAATTTCACATCAACGACTATTTCTCCGTTGGAACCGACATCGGTTTCGGTATCAACTTCGATACGGGTCTCACGGGTGAGATGGAAAAAGGTGGCGTGCCTCCTCAGTATCCAACGGGACAATGCAACAATAGTACGAATAATCAGTGCAATCAGCTTACCGATTTCAAAGGTTACAGAGATCGCTTCGCAGATATCTTTTTGCTTGGTGATGTTCGAGGAACGTTCACGCCGATGCAGGGTAAGCTAGCGATCTTCTCGAAGGCTTTCCTACTCTATGATTTTTACGTCTTCGCCGGTTTCGGATTTGGTATGACGAAGAATAATACCAACGAACCGTCCATCGATGCCGCGAATGAAGGCTTCCGACCCGGCTTTGCCTGGGGCGCCGGAATGCATATGTTCGTCAACAACTGGATCTCCATCGGCCTCGAAGTACGTAACGTCATGTTCAACGACAACGAAACTGGTGGCGATACCACGCGTGGTTTGACCGACAAAGAACAACAGGCCGGCGAGATTTTATGGGATGGCGACGACCAATCATTCAACAGCCATTTCACCGTTGGTTTCAACTTCACGTTCTATCTCCCGACAACCGTCGAGATGACCCGCTAGCACGGCGGATCCCCGCCTTCCCCACGAACAAACAAAGCATAGCTGATGAACTGCTGGGCGATCATTGTAGCCGGCGGTAGCGGTCAACGCTTCGGGACCGAAACGCCCAAACAGTATTTACCGCTGTTGGAGCGTCCTCTTTTGTGGTGGACCCTCGACGTCTTTGACCGCTCACCGGATATCACAGGTATCGTCCTGGTCGTGGGTGCAGAACACCGCAACCTGGCGGAAGAAATGTTGCGCCAACACCCTCTGACCCATGAGCCGATGATCTGCAATGGTGGAAAAGAGCGCGCGGATTCGGTCATGGCAGGCCTTGGAGCTTTACCGGAAGGCGTAAAGCTCGTTGCGGTACATGACGGTGCCCGTCCGCTTCTCACGCAGGCCTTGCTCAACAGGGTTGTTCGCGAAGGTGCCCAATACGATGCCGCCATCGCGGCGCTGCCCGCCCACGATACAATCAAGACGGGCCGAAGTATTATCGAGCGCACAGTGGACCGAACGACGGTTTGGCTAGCTCAGACCCCGCAGGTATTCTCCACGAGACTCCTGAGAGACGCCTACCAAAGCTGGAATGACGCGGGCTGCCCGCCGGTCACGGACGATGCCGAGGTCGTCGAACGTATGGGCCGAGAGGTTCGCTTGGTCACGGGCGAACGCCACAATATCAAAATTACGGTAGCCGAGGATATTCGGCTGGCCGAAGCCCTACTTCACGAGACACAAGGATCCCCCATGGACCAAAAGATCGCTTTGCCTCGCACGGGCTTTGGTTTCGACGTGCATGCCTTGGTTCAAGGGCGAAAACTGATTCTCGGCGGTGTGACCATAGAGCACCCCGTTGGGCTCGATGGCCATTCCGACGCCGACGTGCTTTGCCATGCCATCGCGGATGCACTCTTGGGTGCAGCAGCACTAGGGGATATCGGTGTGCATTTCCCGCCGACCGACGCGCAGTTCAAAGATGCTGACAGTATCGAACTACTGAGGCAGGTCGGGGGCTTGGTTCATGAGGCAGGTTTCCGTTTGGGCAATATCGATACGGTCATCGCGTGTCAAAGCCCCAAGCTGAGCCCCCACCTCGCTGAAATGACCGAAAATATTGCAACGGCGCTTTCCACGGCCCCTTCAAATATCAGTCTCAAGGCCACCACCACGGAAAGACTTGGCTACGTTGGACGCGAAGAGGGAATTGCCGCCTATTCGACCGTACTGCTAGCGCCACGATAGCAGCGCATCCGCGCACACGGGGAGCGGGACCTTTGGCGAAGCGAAGTTCAAAGAAGAAGGCGAAGGGCAAACCGGCCAAGCCATCGGCACTTTCCGGCCGAGGAAGCTGCCCCCTTTGCGGTGCACTCGATGGACAGCCAGAGACCTGTCCCCAATGCGGTGCGGAGACTGTTGGTCTACACGCAAACCACGTAAAACGTATCGTCCGCGTGACGGGGCGCGTCTGCCTGCGCAAGCCAGCCCCTTTAGAATTCGAGGATCCGGTTCGTGCTGGAAAGGATGAAGAGCACTTTTCTATTCGCCTGCCCTCAGGCCTGGCGGTGGTCGTCAGCTTCGACCACACCACCGAAGTCCTAGGCGATCCCAGATACACATCCCCTTTGCCTCCGCCTCAGGACGAGCAGGTAGCGCTTGTAGGGAGCCCACACAATACCTTTGAAACACATCAAGATGGATTCCGAGAGGCAGCCCACGAGGTCTACGGCCTGTCCGCCCGCGTGGTCGCCGTGGGTCCCGATTGCGATAGCCGATTGGCGAAGCACCCGCTGCTAAATCGGCCCGATGCTCGTGCGGAAGACGTGCAAAAGGAAGGAGCAGAAGAGCGAGACAGCGCCCCGCCTTGGCTCGGGAGACTACCGGACGATGTGACAATTCGAGAACTCCCTTGCGGTGATGGCGACAAAGGGCTGCGAATACGCGTCGGTAAGAATTTCCTCCCAGGCCTACTCCTCATTCCGTGGGTCATGGTGATGATAGGAAGCCTAGGCGGGCTCATTACCTGGCAGACCTGGGCAGCTATCCCCAGTTCGCCCTTCGTCTACATTTTCAGTGGCCTGTCGCTTCTATTCATGGGGGTCGCCGTTTTGGGCATCTTCACGACCTTTCGGCGTACGACAATTATTGTCGAAGCGAACAAGTTGCGTGTGAAACATCTACCGCTGCCCAACCCTTTTCGTCGACTGTGGCAACAGCCCCGAAGCAACGTATTGGAACTCGTCACGAAAGACGGGGTGTTGCTGGCGAAAGTCAAAAACGGTGACGAAGCCGAAGTCTTGCCCGATGGTTGCTGGCGACAGCGCGACTTTGTAAGACGTTGTTTGTGTTGGCTCATGCCCTTGCGGGGATCGCAGCACGAACCAGAAGAGGATTCGAGCAAAACCACCGTGCCTACAAGCCGCCTCATCTACGCCTGGTACGCAGTTCCGATCCTATTGTTCGGTTCGCTCATGTGGTTACCGTTCTGCCAGCTCACGGTCGGACGCCCTGTCTGGACTGCAGCTGCCAAAAAGGCTGAAGCATGTTCGCTAGCGACCGACCTTCTCGGAACCAACATCACTTGGGCATTGGGCGAACAGTTTACCCAAGACATGGAAGACGGCACGATGGACTTGTCAGTCAAAGGCAGCTTACGCCGCGGTGAAATATCCATCGACTGGTACAACCGGAAGGACGGTAGCATCAAATTGAAGAACGTCACCATCAAGGCCCATGGCAAGAAAATCTGCGTCCTTTGCTGCAAACTCTACAGAAAGGGTAGACAGCATAAATAGCACAGATACCGCCAACTATTCACAACCCGTGGGCAGCGTGAAGAAGAAGGTTGCTCCTTCGCCCAACTCACTTTGTACGCCAAGGTGACCGCCTAGAAGTAGTACGATACTGCTACTTATTGCTAAACCGAGTCCCGTCCCTCCGTACTTGCGCGTCGTAGACGCATCGGCCTGCGTGAACGGGTCGAAGATGATCTGCTGAGCTTCCTCGCTCAGGCCTACTCCCGTGTCAGCTACGACAAAACGCACAAGCGGCGTACTACCGCTATCCTTCCTCGGGAAAAAACTCGGGGTTGGCTACCCGATAGCGCTGGCAAAACTCTTCCAGGCGATGCGGTTGGCTCATGAGGAAACGGCAATGCGCGTCGCCTCGGGCTTGGCAAAGGAGTTCACGCGCCGTGAGTTTGATGCCAAAGCTCTCCTGGCACCAGCCGGACGAATACCCCGCATTCATGAAACACGTACAGAAGTTTACGCTGCCTCGTTCCTCGATCCATGAAGACGCTTCAAAGCTATAAGGGTGATCGTAGAGCAGGTAATAGTCCTCATCGGGCGTGGGCGTACTTTCGGGAGAAATGTCGACAAAAGCCCAGCCAGAATACGAAAAGTGAACCGGCCCGGTGGAGAGTTTCGCCACGGGGTCGTCGACCTTTGCCTTTTCATGAAACGCCTGTGCATCACGAATTCCAATATTTTCGGCCATGGAGAACAGCACTTTGGCTGCTGATTCGACTACCGTCTGATCGTCTATGCCAAGATACATATTGCGAATGAACTCAAGAAAGAACACCGACATCGAAGCCGCTCGAACGAGTATATAGCGTTCGTCTCCGATGCGGGTCGCACCTTCTTGGGGATTGAGCTTCATGCTCGAGAAATACTAACTGACAGAAGCTTCAGCCTGCTGGAAGAGAGGCGCAAATGCTTCTGGAACTTTGACGGTCTTCAATGTCATCCTAAATTCATCCTTCAACCCGCGGTCTCAATTCAGCAGAGAAGAAATAGCGTCGCGAGGCAGATCACAAAATCAATCATTTCAATGGCAACTTCACCGAAAAGCGACAAGAGAAGCTCGGCCCCAAAAATTACGGCACAGCCGGCAATTTGACCGTAGTTCGTCTTCGTCGTCGACAGACAGGTCCGCATTTCACCGCAGCTTTTTTCCCCGCAGGATTCGATAAACGGGCCCAGCGCCGTAGCGACATCGTCCGAACAATTCTTGGCGCATTCCGCCTTGAATGCCTGCGCCTTGGGGTTGACCGAACAGTCGACCACTTTTTCGCAGAAGGTGGTGCATTCAGCAGCCGTGTGCCGGGTCATTGTCTGCAGGAGTTCTTCTTGGCATACCGTTTCCGCGGGACTGCCACCGCCCCCATTTTCCGTTCCGCAAGCCGCCAGACCAGGAATAGACAGTAACAACATGATGGGGAAAACGAATGTTCGGACTAACGACATCGTAGATTCTCCTGCTCGACACTCGTTCGGTATCTCGGCGTTGATATGGCGCGATGTTAGCACACCGGTTTCCCACTGAATATTGGCAACTCAGACCAAACTGGGTGACAATTTCTTGGTATTGGGCCGTGAATACGGCGGCACCGGGAAGTGGAGATACTATGAGAAATCGAACCAAACTACTGTTCGTCCTATTGCCATGCCTGTTATGGGCCTGCAGCGACACTGCAGGCGCGGGCGGAAGCGGGGGCGCGGGCGGAACCGGAGGCGTGGGCGGAACCGGTGGCAGCGACGGCACAATATACGTCTGCGATCTCATTGCCAGCGACAAACCCACTTTCAAAGGGACCTGCTATGAGTGGTTAGATGGCACCATGGCCCAGGTAGCCTGCCCGAGTTGGGGGGGGACGTCGAGCACGGGGAGTTGCCCGTCAACCGACCTCTTGGGATCCTGCCTCTACAACGCTGGAGACCAAGCCTCCCAAACGCAAATCTACTTCTACCCGCAATCCGAAAGCACGGCCGCGGAAAAACAAACGCAATGCGAAAAAGAAAAGGGCACCTGGGTCGCGCCTTAGCCTTGTCCCCTCCCCGGGGAAGCGATTGAACGTTCGCCTCCTTGCAAGCAACGAATAGAAGCTGGGAGTTCGCCCAATCGATGGAGAATTCAATGAAATACTGGCTGCTGGTCGCAGGCATCACATTATCTACGGGGTGTATATCCGGCGACTGCCCCTCGCTGGTCCCTCCTGACGCGGTTGTGGACCATGGACTAAATGATCTGGCCGATGCAGGCGGCGAAAAAGATACCGTTTCACCCGATATCTCAACAACCGAGGCGGGACCGCCGACACCGTCCTGGGCCGTAGGATTTGGCGCGGCGGAGCATGATTACGCCTACGACATCGCAATTGATGCGATGGGCAATACCTATATCACCGGCATGTTCTTCGAAGAGGTCTCTTTTGGACCGAGCATCACACTCAAGTCTCAGGGGGGCGGCGACCTCTACCTTGCCAAGCTCGATCCGGCAGGAACCGTGCTTTGGGCCATCAGCACCGGTGGTGGTTTCAACGACAACGGCGATGCCATCGCCCTCGACAGTGTAGGTAACATCTACGTCGTAGGCTCCGTGCGCGGCGCCAACCTTGATTTTGGCGGCAAAGCCTATGCGGGCATCGGGCACCAAGATATTATGGTGGCCAAGGTTTCAACCGATGGGGTGGTTCAATGGGTACGCGTTCTGGGTGGAGCGGCAATGGACCTTTCGGATAATATCGCCGTGGATGACGTCGGCAATGCCTACGTAAGCGGGCAGTTTTGGGAGGAGGCCCAATTCGGCGGCACGACGCTAAAGGGCAATGGAAGCTGGGATTTGGTCGTCGCACAATATGGTCCGGATGGAACGCCGGGATGGAGCTTCGTTGCTGGCGGATCTGGCGAGGATGACGGCCGCGGCCTCGCCGTAGATGGTGACCGCAATGTATACCTCGCCGGTGTCTTTCAAGGGGATATCGTCGTTGGATCCGACGCACTCTCGTCAGATGGCAGCCAGGATATCCTGCTGACCAAGCTGGGGCCCAACGGGGCGCCCCTCTGGGCGAAATCGTTCGGTTGCCCCGACGGCGACTCCGCCGGAAGACTTACGCTGAGCCCTGACCAAAAACACTTCGTCTTGTTGGCCCACTACGAAAGCCCCTTCAACTTTGCCTCCATTCGGCTACCGGCCTATGGAAGCTGGGATTCGATGGTCGCAAAATTCGACACCTCAGGGGTTCCTGTTTGGGCCCTGCCCATAGGCAGCCAGGGCTGGGATGCGGCCCAGGACGTTGCCATCGACGCCTCCGGCAATATCTATGTCGTAGGCGCCTACGCTGGCCCCACAATGTTTGGTTCTACGCCGTTGGAAGGCATTGGCTATACGGATGTCTATCTGTCCAAGCTATCCAAGGACGGTGACCTGTTGGGTTTGAAGAAAGCGGGCGGCACAGACTGGGACGAGGGATTGGGGCTGGCGATCGACTCCAATCATGCCTACATTTCCGGCAGGTATTCGCTCACATCAGACTTCGATGGCATCCAACTTTCCGCCAGCGGCACGAATTCCGATATTTTTGTGTGGAGAACCCCCCTTCCCTAGACGCCTAGCATCCGTCGAAACACCGACAACATTAGGTATTTAGCGCGGCCGGGTGAACCGATTACCGAGGCACGGTCTTTGCTGTATCATAGGGACAATCACGAGGAGCCTATCTGATGTCCAAGCATTCTCTTTTGGTTTTCTTTTGCGCCGCCTTTCTTATTCACACCGCTGCCTGTGGGCTAGGCGAGCGCGCGGTCGACCGTACTGCTCAGGAATTTCCGCCAGGGGCCACCACGAAAGGCGACACGACGCCACACGATGATACTTACCCGGACACCAACAACGATCCATCCCCCGGCGTTCCGCCGAACGGTGATCCCACCATGCCGGCGTACATCTACGCAGCCTGCCTGAACTATATGCAATCGGTATGTGAACTCGGTTTTCAATGTTATCCAACCATGGCGCCGGCGATCTTCAGTGTGGGAAGTGTCAATGAATGCAATCTGGCTGCGCAACGCGAATGTTCGGCGGACCATAGCGACGACCCGAATGATCCGGGTTCTACGGGAAATGATCCAGACTGTGAAGTGACTGAATGGCCGCCTCAGTCGGACGTGGACGCTTGTTTGAAGGAAGTGGAATCGGCGACGTGCGATCAATTGGAAGACGACAACGCCTTCCCTGCTTGCGCAAAATTCGAAGACCCCTGCTAGAGCCTCGAGAGCTTTGCGCGCACCTTCACCGGCACGGGTCGCAACTTGCTCTGATAATCAGGTGGGGCAAGACCTAGGATTTCCAACAGCCAAAAGGTCTTCTTCTGAAACCAATTCCCCTTAGACATCTTCACACTCCTCAATACGTCACGTGGCGTTCCCAAATAGCGTTGGGCTGCGTTGGACTGATTGCAACATGCACGCCACCACACAGATTTTAGAGCTGCGAGATTTCCTCTTTAATTACAAAGAGCGGATGAACTGGCCCGGCACCGCGACGCCAATGTCGGAACCGAAAAGTTACCCATCCGGAACAACTTTTCCCCATGAGCGTCTCCGAAACTCAACCCAACCTTCCGATTCTTGCAGCCGACAATTCTGCGCAGTCGATATTAGGCCCCGAAAAATCGCATGAGATCAAAGGGCTGTCCTACCTGAACACTGGCACGAAGCTTGTATTAGGGCACGAGACAGAATTGACGCCGGTAGAGACCGGGTTGGGGAAGAGTTTGAATCAGGCCATCACCTACAGTGCGAAAGTTGCGTCCATCGCTGCGCTCGCCATCGTGCTCCTGGCTCCACATCAAAGCTGGGCGAACACCACGCCTCTTCCCGGTGAGGGCGAGACGCGCGACGTCATCGTGCTCAGCGATCTTCATTTGGGCGGGGGAACGCAATCTCTCTTGGACGATTTTCGTCGCGACCTCGAATTTTCCCAAATGGTATCCCACTTTCTCGAACGCCAGAAGAGAACCAAACGCCCCCTGACGCTCGCCCTGGCGGGCGATATTTTCGAATTTAGAAAGCGCCGCTCGGTGCTAGGCAACGAACAGCATCGTAAACCAATATCGTCTGTTAAACGGCTTCAAGCGATCGCCAAAGGGCACCCCAAGGTCTTCCAAGCATTGGGACGTGTCGCGGCGGCGGGCAACAATATCGTCGTCATTTCCGGCAATCACGATCCGGATATGAATTTTCAGCTCGTTCAAGACGAACTCCGGTCGATTATGGCGACAGAAGCGCCCACGATGACGCAGCAGCAACTTTCATTTTCGCCTTGGTTCTACCTGGTGGGAAACGCCATGATCGAACATGGGCACCGCTACGAGCCCACCACCACCATCGACTATATGCTCTGCTTCAGCAAGCCGAATGACACGCTGCGATTTTCGGCGGCGGATCATCTCGTGGAAGAACTCGTAACGCCGCTTCAAGAGAAGTACGGTCACCTACTTTGCCAGAAGGTATCGCCTCGAGGCTTGTGGCAATGGGCCAAAGCCATCCCCCGGGTGCTCGGTGATATCTTTCGATTTGCGGCGAAGATGACTTTGAGAATCGGCGAACCCGACGCCCAACGTCGCGCGAGACTCGAGTACAAACATTACGAACGCATGCGCGAATTCATCAGTAACCAGCAGGTTGTCAGCAAGCTCAACAGTGTGCGGCAAAGCCTGGGCCAGCGCCCTATCGACAGGACCGAGGCGATGATTCTGATGCGCCGCTTCGACGATTTGTCGGCCCCATCGACCATGTTCGGTCAACGTCCATCAGGAGGTAAAATTCGGCGAGCTTTGTCTTTGCTGACGCCGAAGAAATGGTCCCATTGGCTCGACCCAGCCAAAGGCGGCACGATCACCAAAGGCAAGGAATTCGCCTTTGGTGAATTGGGCGTCGATGTCCTCGTCAGTGGCCATACGCATGCACCTCGGCACAATATCTACGTGGCGCCATATGACCGTGCGAAACACCACCTCGATTCGGGCACCTGGGCCCAGATGGATACAGGCCCCAATTCCATAGGTCGCGCAAAACTGTCATTTGTCGAACTTCAGATCGACTTGGGCCGGGCCGCCCCTCGGCTTTGCCGCTGGGACGTGGATTCGGATAGGCCCCAGAGCTGCGTCGCAAAACTCATGAATACGTCACTTCTGGCGGCCGACCACCCGCTCCTCTCCATCTATCCGGACTTGAAGATGGGTCGGGCACGAAGGCCACCCCGCTTCTGGTCTCGGTCCGCCCGGCAACGTCCGAAGGCGACAACTGGGAAAAAGAAGCGCGCCCCAAGCTTGCACGCCCGCCGGCCGAAAGGTTGATATCGGTAAACGCCGTTCACTAAGATCCCGAGTCATCCCCAATAAAAAACCTTATATTTAGGCCGCTTCTCAGTTTGAGGGGAAGCTCAGGCCATGGCTTTCGTATCTCCCGATCAAGCACCAAGCCACCAAAGGGGATATGATGCGCCAGCAAATCACAATCGGACTATCTTTCGTTCTGCTCGTTGCCTCGATCAGCTGTGGAGGCGAACCGGGCTATATCGGCGACCCCAGCGTTATCCCCGATCCCAACGGCCAACCCGTGCCGCCCGTCACCAATCCTGGGGAACAAGATATTCGCGACTTCGTGACGCCCACGACCGATCGGTTCACCCTATTTCTCAATGAACAAGGCGGGCCCCTGGATCAAATGTGGGCGTACCACAGCGAAGCCTCCGCAAGCCTAGAGTTCAGCATCATCGGCGATACGGGATCTGGCTCCGACTACTACCCGGATTCCGAGAATCCCCCCGAAGACCCGACGCCAGGCACGTTTCATCCGGAAAAGTTTCGCATGGCATTGGGCACGATTAGCCTGTCGGTAACCGACATCACCCGAGGGATTGATCTCACATTGAAATTCAACGGTGAAATGGACCGAGTCGACTACAGCTCCGCGGGTTTGGAAGGAACCTATACCAATCGCGAGATATCGTCCTACGATCCTACGCGAACCGAAAGTTGGTCCGTCGAAACCGCGACAACAAGGGACCGAAACTACGACTACCGGGGTTTTGAGTTCACCCAGGTGGAATCCGCTTATGCAAATCTCTTTGGCAGCACACCGGGCGGGCAATACGGAAGCACATGGTCCAATCCCGTAGACTGCGAAGAAGAGACCCTCGACGATGGTGAGCGCACTAGATGCGGTGTCCTATACGAAGTGATTCTCCTTGAAGCCACTCCGGGACGAATGCACGGAACCTACCGGGTGATGATGGTCGGCATGACGCAAGGCGAATACGACAACACCACCGGTGACTATGGTGCTCCCACTGTGAATACGGTGACTGAGATCAACGGCGACTTCGATATCACGCCGGAGGCATTTGGAATTTCCGGTGAGTTGGGAGAATAGAGGGCCTTCTATTTGAGAGGCGCCAACGGGATAACTGCGCCACCCCAGAATTCGTACGGATAACTTTCCACCAACGTGCCGTACCCGAGTTCTGGGTCGATGGCGATCAACTGCCCCGGCGCGTTCTTGGTGGGATCCGGATCCGAATTGCCGCGGGTCAACCCGTAGATGGTGCCCCGCCAATAGCAAAGTCCCCAGACATGGTGAAAACCAATGGCCCCGACCTCGGTGGCTTTACCCGTCGCCGGATCCACCTTCACCAAGTAGTTATCCCATTTCTTTTCACCGAAATCGTTGACGCCATAAACGGTACCGTTCGCAACGCCGACGAGGTCCCCACCGGCACCAAAGCCCTCACCGTAGGAACCGATTTCGGTGATTTCACCTGTCTTCGGGTCGATGCGACGAAGGTTGCCGTCTTTGTCGGCCGCCAAAAGGGTTCCCGAAACCTCGAAGGTGAGCGCCACATTCGACGAGGACGTTTCCACATCGGTCAGCTTGGTGATTTGCGCCGTCTTGCGGTCGACTTCGTAAAGCGCCGTCTGGGAAAGGGCGTAGACTTTGTTGTCTGGAGTTACCGCCAAATCGTTGATATCGGGGGCGTCCGGGCCGAATTCACCCACCAACGTAAGTTCAAGCGTATTGGGCAGAATCGAGAAGAGTTGGTTCTTGCTATGCGCCCACATCTTCCAATTGTCTGGAATGGTGTAGTCGCCCACGTCTGCGAGATCGACGGGCTTCTTGGTGTCCACGGTGGCATCGACAATGGGGGAGGCGTCGAAAAAGGGCAGATCATCTGTCTGTGCACAACCGACTGAAAATACTAAGACAATTATGATTCTAGACATACGTACTCCTGTGGCGTCGCTCCACCCTACCCCTTTCCAGCGATGGGTGTCCACCGCCCCCTTTTCCCATGACATACCACTAAATAGCGGGCCGCGCCCTGTCGTTCTTTGGGACAAATCTACGGGCCTAAAAGTTCCGCTGCGGCTTCGAGGGTCAATCGATCATTGACGAAGGCGCCGCTCCGTTTGCCCGCTGGCAAGTCTGGCAGAACCGGCACAGCCCCGGCCTTGCGCCAGCCGATGGCATGTCCCGACATCCGTTTCTTCGATAGAGTCCATTCAGCTGCCAGTAGGTCCGCATCCGTCAGCCGGGACACCGGTTGCGGAATGCCTATGGCCTCGCCCCGGTCGGCAAAGATCGTGATCATCGCCAATTCCGGGTTGGTGAAGCCTTCCATGACCGGCTGCTTGGGCATCGTTCGTTGCTTTTGACCGATTCGCTCAACAAAGGCATTCAGAGTGGCCACGGTTGAAGCGTTGACGTTCATGAGCAGCTGACTGTTTTTCTCCTGACCAATCCGACGAATGTTCTCCACGCTGCGCGCGAACGCGCGTCGCCAAGCCGGACTCAGCGCTGAACTGGCGGCGCCCATACAACCCTCGGCCTTCAGCGTAGAGGCCCCGGGGTCCACGACCCTAGGCCTAAGCGGGAGACCGTTGCGGCCGTTGAGTGCAAAGTACTGGCGTGCGGTATAGAAGGCCGTAAGCGCCGTGAGCTCGTCAGGAGACGCACTGTAGGTCGCTTCCACGGCTCGCATCCCCCGCCGAGCTGGCGTCCACGGATACAAATTGTAGTGAGTCTGCTCGAGCCCAAAGATTCTTGCGCCAATGCGAATTTTTCCGCAGCCCAAGGCACAGCCGTAGGTTGCTGAATCTTGCCACGATTGCCAGTTCTCTAATTGAAAGCCCACCGTCGTATTCCCGAGCGTTTGTTGCCATTGGGACCTCGAGCCGTGCGGGACAACGCCCACCAGCGTCGCCCCCTGCTTTCCGTGGGGCCAGGCCGTTTCCGACGCCGACCTGATCTCATATCCCGTGAGGTAGCCGTGAAATCCTAAATCACGTAGTGCGCGGACATTCTTGGCGAGCCTACGTGCGCGGGCCTGTGGCATCGTGATTTGTAACCGCTGGGTGCGCAAAACCAAGGGGGCCGCATTCACCGGGAGATCCAACGAAACCACCGCCCCCACGATAACCCATACCGTAGCGCAGGCGTGGTAGCACTTTTTGATCGAACTCATTTTCTGGCTCCACCCGTCCGTGTCAACGACCTCCCCCGAGGCTCTCCCCATCACAGAGCAAGGAGCGTGCCTGGCGACTCACCATTAAGCCGTTGTAATTACAGGCCACAATGGTGGAACGAGGTTCGAAAACCGACGACCCGGTGGCGACCCTAGTCCGATGCATGCGACGGGTTCTTTCGTCAGACCGAGAAGAGTTGCTTACTCCACCATCTGGTGGAATACTATTCCATCGCACGAGGGAATAATACCGGAGGATCAGGAGAGGGACTGATGCAGATCACCAAGCTTCCAACCAACAAGCGCGCAAATCGCGCCAACGACCAACTGGAAAGGCTCGTCAACAGCCTGATTCGCGCGGCGGACCGCACCAAGAGCACCGTGGGGCTTTCGGGACGCAAAGCTCCGTACGACGACCATGGGTACGAATTCATGGGTGGTGCCAACGACCGCCTTCGACGGCAACACTACGACAAGAGCCTGCGGCTACTTTGGAAGGCCGAGGACCAGGCTCCCTATCTCCCCTTTCAAGATGCTACGCGCGCCGAACGTGACCTCATGGATATGGCGACGCGCTCACTCACGCCGGAAGAGCAGGCCGCACGACAGGCACTCTCAGCCCCCGAATTCAAAGCCCAACTCAACCGAGACTATTCAACGCGGCAGAAGCAAGCCATCGTCAACATACTCTCGGCGATCGGGCACGGAGAGGCCTACGCTTGGCTTGTCTCCGCCGAACTCCTGGCTCACGTAAAAAGTACGGGCGCTCGAGCGGCGTTGACCATGCAGGTCCTTGAAGAAGCGAAACACTTTGTCGTGCTCCGCGAGCTTATCCAATCATTCGACGTTCCCGTGCCTCGTCTATCCATTTGGGAGTACCTGTTGCTCGAATCCACTTACAAAGCCAAAGGCCTCGATAAGTTCTTCGGCATGAACGTTGTTGTCGAAGGTATCGCTCTTAGCCTATTCGGCATGATGAGCCATTTTCCGGGACTTGAAGTGTTGCGCCTCTTTCATCTCGACGAATCGCGCCACACGGCTCTCCCCGTCAATTACTTCAAGGATTTTCCTCTGACTAAATGGCAGCGCAAGAATCCAGCAGCCAAGCTCCGGCGGCTGAAAATAATTCTCCCCGCACTCTTGCTCATTCCGCTACTGGAAGAGGATCTGGCGGAGGTGGGCATTGACGCATTTGATTTTGGTGGCTCTGTCCTACGGAAGATCACGCACCTATCCGTACGAGCGGGTTTCGAACTCACACCGTCGCCCGAAACGCTCCTTCCCTTGTTGAGCAAACTATTCAACGGCTATTGCAAATTGACCCGTCCCGGGCATACTCACCGCGATTTTCTCGCGTCCGATACCTCCATTGGAGAAGAGGTGCTGGCGGTGGAAAGAGAAGCTCTCGGACACGTTGAAACGCATTCGGCGGCCTAACCGCCGTCAAGGAAGGCACAGGGAAACGACAGATGCCCAATACCGCAAGACGAGCGAACGGAATCGCCACACGCTCACGTCTTTTGGAAACTGCCACGCAGCTTTTTGCAGCGGGCGGTTACGCGGGCACGTCACTGCGCCAAATAGCCGCAGCAGCGGGAGTGGACTTGGCCACCCTCAAATACCATTTCCAAGACAAGCCAACCCTTTTCGCTGAAGTGTATCGAGCCGGACATGAAGTATTGCTCGGAACCCTCCATCCGATCGTGGAAGCGCTCGCCAGCGTCGAAACCACGGAAGCGCTGCGTAGCGAACTGCAATCTGTATTCGGTACGGTTCTCGCTTATCTCAATGAAAATGAAGATTTCGTACGCATGACCATCTATCGGATGCTCGAAAGACCGGCGGAAGTCATCGCGCTCGAACAGAAACTCGAAGAAGAAATGCTCGCGGTTGTCGAATCCGCCGTAGCTCGTCTGGAATCCATCGGCATCGTCAGAGTTGTCGACACGCGCGCACTCGTTGTCCTGCTGGTTACGGCACTGCCCACCTGGTGGGTCAGCG